>ENA-UZWW01001057-UZWW01001057.1-metagenome-genome-assembly--contig:-Day-5--50m-contig-1057_pt1 | contig 64093 bp, 59 predicted proteins | sample MGYA00260348_ERZ794908 | MGnify/ENA metagenome assembly ERZ794908
CATAGTGCCCCGTACTTGGAATCGACGGCAGCCCCCTATGAGTATGGTTCTCCACATAATCATTGTATGGGGTAGCTGTATGGCTCTTGTTTGGCTCCTGTATGGTTTTTGTATGCTGATCGTATGTCACACTATTCTTAGAAAACGCTGATGAAATTTGAGCACTAGTTATATCCAGTAGACTAAGCGATTGTTTCTCCAGCTTTTCACTGTCAGCAACACTAGCTGTATAAAAAGCGCCTTTAAGATTTCCCATATAGTCATGAAATGAAGATAACCGTGGTGGTAATTTCTGGCCCACCCGATTCCAAAATTTATAGAATTCACTACGCTTACCTACTCTGAATTGACCATTAGGTAAGGGACTTCCCTTTCGGCCTTTTGCAGTTGTTTTTACTCTATCAAGGTCTGCATTGAAGATGATATAGGCACTTTCGCCAGAAAGCAGGTTTATAAACTGCAGGCAAACGCCGCTGTATCGTTTAGCACCGTAGCGACCTGTGGTGTAGCTATCGTAAATATAAGTATCAATAGTCAACTGAGCTACCAATTCTAAAACTAGATTAGTCGCATATTCTTTTAGCCAAGACCTGGGCACTGAAATGCCACTGCTGGCAATTATATTCAGGCGGCCATTTACGATTTCCAGAACATCACCACGTTCCAGAAGAGATTTAACTAGGGGAATGCTATGCCTCATCCTCAGCACCCAGCTCATGTAACAGTTGACGTATATCTTCAACGCGCCAAGCTGTTGTGCGTGGACCAAGCTTTACACCTTTAGGGTAGCGACCTGATCGTATTCCAGCCCACCATGTGGATTTACCTACGGGTATCAACTGTAATACTACCGACAGACGTATATAGCCTGTAGAAGGAAGGTTAATAGTTTGGCTTGCGATAGACATATCAGTATCTCCTTGGACAACTGATAGTCTATTATTCACATATAGACGATTAAGTAAGGAAGGTTCTTAGAACTTTCCATATTAGATTCACTTTCGCTACAGCAACTATTTTTGGGTTAAATACTTAGCCAGCGTTCTTTGGTCAACTGGCATAACTTTCCCTTTGCGCTCAACCACTTCAATGACTGAAACTGCATCTGTGTTTGGGACCCCAGAAAGAGGCGCTTTTAATACCATCTCAGACAATGTTTGAATAACTCGCTGATAAGAATTATGCCCCTGAGTTGATACCTCCTTATTACTTCGATACCACTTCTCGGCTTTTTTGAGTCTTTCTTCTAGCGCATCATTTTTTGCTTTTAATACCAAGTAATCATCAGGCGTTATACTACTGCTCTTTTGACGGTCAAGCTCGTCGAACAAAAACTCAGGCTTTTCATTTGGCAGTTCTTTTTGCATCCATGCTCTCAAATCTTTGCCTATAACATGGCGCCTTTCGTAAGCAACATGATCATGTCCACTAACAGGAACCCCGTCTTCTCTACCGCATAATAAGGTAGAATCTTCAATCGCCTGCGCAATTGCTCTAGTACGTGGTTCAATACAAAGGATTTGTGGGTGCTTGTAAACACCTCGGCCTCCACCTGTAGAAGAAATCTGTACAATCTCTTTTAAAACCTGCTCAATGCTGTCTTCAGGTACACCACACCATCTAGCAGCAGCTTCTGGCACCGAATATGCAGTATATAAAGACCTTATATTTTCACAGTTATCATCTTCCCATAACTTATCCATAACTAACCTCCGTGTAATAATCTAGGCTTATAAGCACAAACTCGAAGCTCATCTAAATAGTCAGCCCACCGCTGCATCATCTCTGTTCTATGGGCCAGATACTTAGCACGATTATAAGCTGCACCTAAATGCCCAGCAGGTTTGTGTGCTAACTGCGCCTCTATGTGATCTGGTTGAAAGCCAAGAACCTCGTCTAACAGGGTTCTAGCCATGGCTCTAAATCCATGTACAGACATTGTGTCATTATCAAAGCCCATCGTCCTAAGCGCAGTTCTAACACCATTATCACTTAACGGTCTTGACCCACCTCTTGCAGATGGAAAAACGTACTTATCTGTACCAGTGAGCAAATACTGCTCACGTAGTATTTCTAACGCTTGTGTGGATAGAGGAACGATATGTGGTTGCCGCATCTTCATCTTGAGACTAGGTATTTCCCACAAAGCGGTGTCCCAGTTTATTTCCATCCATTCCATATGTCGAACTTCACCAGGGCGGCCGAAAACCAATGGTGAAAGGCGTAAAGCGGCTTTCACTGTAGCCGTGCCTTCAAACCCATCAATTGCAACCATCAGTCGGCCAACTGCACTTGGCTCGGTGATTGCAGCAAAATGTTTTTTGGTAGATGGCTTTAATGCGCCTGCTAAGTCTTGGCTTGGGTCTCTATCGGCTCGACCTGTGGCAATGGCATAGCGAAAAACGAGGCTAGCAACTTGCTTAGTACGCTTAGCCATATCAAGTGCACCACGACTTTCTACCTTACGAAGGGCCTGTAGGAGCTCAGGAGGCGTGATTTCGATAATTGGACGATGACCTAGAGCAGGAAACAAGTTCTTCTCCAGCGCCCTCCAAGACCGGTCGCGATAGCTTTTCGACTTATCACCTAACTTCACCTTGAACCATTCGATAGAAATAGCTTTAAATGAATTTTCACCAGCATGAATACGAGCCAACTTTTCAGATTGCTTCGCCGCACTAGGGTCGATGCCCTGCCGTAATTTCGCGCGCATTTCGTCGCGCTCTAGTCTGGCTTGTTTTAATGATACATCCGGGTATACACCGATCGAATACAGTTTTTCCTTTTGTGCAAACCGATATTTCACTCGCCAGTACTTAGCTCCGGACTTCTTGACCAGCAGGAATAACCCCTTCTCATCAGAAAGCTTGTAGTCTTTGTCTTTTAGTTTGACTCGCTTGATAGCTAGCTCTGTCAGCATATACACCCCTATTTGGGGGTACAAACCTTAAGAATACTTAAGCACCCCCAGTGATACCCCCACAAACGCTTGGATTTAGGGGTACATTATTGGACTAATATGGACTAACTATAAACAAAAAAGGCCCTTATAGTAAGGACCTTCGGACATATACGGACTGTATAAGATTAGAAATTGGTCGGGACGGCAGGATTTGAACCTGCGACCCCCTGCACCCCATGCAGGTGCGCTACCAGGCTGCGCTACGCCCCGACTATCCATCAGCTCAGCTGAACTTCAGGAGGCGGTATATTACTGCAATACGGTGCTTTTGTGAAGCACTGGGAGCGATATTTAGGCGTAAAAAAAACAAACTTACAAACGAGGTAGCGAGTTTGTTTTTTTATTCAGATTCGACTCTGTCTTTGAGCTTTTGTCCAGGCCGAAAAGTCACCACACGACGTGCGGAGATGGCAACTTCTTCGCCAGTTTTTGGGTTTCGACCCGGGCGTGAACGTTTATCACGCAGGTCGAAATTACCAAAACCCGAAAGTTTTACTTGCTCATTATTTACCAAGCGTTCAGCTATCTCTTCAAAGAAAGCTTCAACCAATTCCTTGGCTTCTCGTTTACTGAGTTTATGTTCGCTACTTAAACGTTCCGCCATGTCGGCTTTCGTCAATGAACCCATAACCCATCCTCTAGACCATTATTTTTATTAAGGATTCCAGTCAGCAAGTGTAACAGGCAGCTCCGAAAAGTAAAGGCCGCCCATAGCAGGTTTTTTAGTTAACTGCGCAGAGTGGCTCCCAGTTGTGTTTGCATGGCATTAACTACCTGCTCAAACCACTGATTAACCTCTTCATCATTCAACGTACGTTCCGGATGTTGCCAGGTCAAACCTAGAGCGAGACTTTTTTGATCTGGTTCAATACCAGCCCCAGCATAAACATCAAACAGGCCTACCTGTTGTAAGTAGTCCCCCGCATGCTCCGCTATAATTGCCTCCAGCTTACTCACGGGTACGCTTTCTGCCACCAACACAGCCATATCTCGGCGTACTTCAGGATGCTTAGACAACACGCTAAACGCGGGGACGAGGCCTTCGGTAATCGCTGCCATGCTAATTTCAAACAAAAACACAGGACCCTGTAAGCCCAGTTCCTTCACCAATCCCGGATGCAGAGCTCCGGCATAACCGACAAGTTGGCCCTGCTTATAAATAGCGGCTGATTGGCCAGGATGCAAAGCCACATGCTCGGCACTGGAAAAACTGAAAGCTGCACGGTTACCGGTGAGGCTGAAAAGACTTTCCAAATCACCTTTCATATCAAAAAAGTCAACACTTTCATCTTTGCCATGCCAACTTTCGGGGCTACGAGAGCCACTGATTAGACCCGCTAACACATCTTCCTGCTGCAAGCCGTCAACACTAGGGATAAAACGCTGGCCAGTTTCAAATAAGCGCACTCGATTTTGCTGACGATTCTGATTATATTGCAGAGCCTTGATCAAACCCGGCCAAATACTGGTGCGCATAACTGACATATCCGCCGAGATAGGGTTAGCCAGTTCGACAGGGGTATTCTGGTCATCAAGCAAGCGTTGCAAACCTGGTTCCACAAAGCTATAGGTGATCGCTTCTTGATAGCCTCGACTGACCATATGTCGGCGCAGCAGGCTCATGGGTCGTTGCACTTCGGGCTTAGCTGGAATATCCATGCTGCCCACTGGGTTGGTGCTTGGTAAGTTGTTGTAACCGTAAACGCGTGCCACTTCCTCAATCAGATCTGCTTCGATGGCCATATCAAAACGCCAACTAGGGGACGAGAAGGTCCAGCTTTGGGCATCTGATTTGAGCAATTTCAAACCTAATCGCGTTAGTATGTCTTCTACTTGGGCATCATCAAATTCAAAGGCCAACAAGGAGTTCAAGCGTTGCTTGCGTAACACAACCTCATCGGCCTTAGGCAGGTGCTGGTCAGCCACTTGCTCAATGACAGGGCCAGCTTCGCCACCGCAAATATCTTGTAGCAATTCTGTCGCTCTATCCATGGCTTGGCGTTGCAATACATAGTCCACACCCCGTTCAAAACGGTGTGAAGCATCAGTATGCAAACCGAAGCTCCGCGCTTTACCAGCGATGGTAATAGGATCAAAGAAAGCCGCTTCTAGCAGCACGTTCCTAGTTTGCTCAGAAACGCCTGTCGAATCACCGCCCATAATGCCCGCCATACCAATAGCGCCTTCACTATCGGCAATCACCAAAATATCTTCGTTTAACTCTACAGTTTGGCCATTGAGCAGGGTCAGCTCTTCGCCTTGGCTAGCCATGCGTACGTTGATAAAACTATTCAACTTATCCAAATCATAAGCGTGCATCGGCTGACCCAGTTCCAACATCACATAGGCGGTGATATCAACCACCGCGTCAATGGAACGTATACCACTGCGACGCAAACGCTCTTGCATCCACTGAGGGCTTGGTTTAGTGACATCAACATCCCTTACCACACGGGCTGTAATACGTGGACAACCTGCTGGCGCGCTGACCTTAACAGGAAAAGTATCTTCGATCTGGGGAGCCACTTCTGACAGGCTAGGCGGCAGCAGATCGGTTGAGTTTAAAACACCCACTTCACGCGCCAAACCGGCAATGCTTAAGCAGTCGCCTCGGTTGGGGGTTAAGTCAACATCAATGATCTGATCATCCAACATCATATAGGTACGCAAATCAGTACCAACCGGCGCATCCGCTGGCAATTCCATGATGCCATCGTGATCTTCATTGATCTCGAGTTCTTGACCAGAGCACAACATACCAAAGGATTCTGCCTGACGTAGCTTGGCCTTTTTGATCTTGAAACCACCCGGTAATATGGCACCTACCATCGCAAAGGCAACCTTGATGCCCATGCGGGCATTAGGCGCACCGCACACTACCTGATATTCGGCTGTGCCATCTGATACAGAGCATATACGCAGTTTATCGGCATTAGGGTGCTGTTCTGCATTAATCACTTCACCTACCACAACACCGCTAAAGTCACCGGCAGCAGCTTCTACATCATCCACTTCTAAACCGGCAAGGGTAATTTGGGCAACTAACTCATCGCTAGAAATAGCAGGATTGACCCACTCGCGTAACCACTTTTCACTGAATTTCATTTTACTTACCTAAATTCTTTTTCATTTGGGGTCTGACCCAAAAGTGTCAGATTGCTTCACCATGTAGCTTAGTGCTTAGCCAAACTGCGACAAGAACCGCAGGTCATTTTCAAAGAACAAGCGCAAATCTTTTACGCCATAACGCAACATGGCCAAGCGCTCGACACCAAAACCAAAGGCAAAGCCTGTGTATTTTTCAGGATCGACACCCGAAGAGGTTAATACATTGGGGTGCACCATGCCGCAACCTAGGATTTCCATCCACTTTTGCTCGCCATTGGCTCCGGTATAACCTATATCCACTTCAATCGATGGCTCTGTAAAGGGGAAATAGGATGGGCGGTAACGCACCTGCAAGTTCTGTTCAAAGAACACATTCAAGAAATTATGCAAAATGCCTTTCAGATCAGCAAAACTGATATTGTCATCAACCAACAAACCCTCTACCTGATGGAACATGGGAGAGTGAGTCTGGTCCCAATCACAACGATAGACTCGGCCCGGGCAAATAACCCGAATCGGAGGCTGTTGCTTCTCCATGGTGCGCACCTGCACGGGTGATGTGTGCGTGCGCAGCAAGGTACCATCACCAAAAAAGAAGGTATCATGCATAGAGCGTGCGGGATGATGGGAGGGAATATTCAAAGCTTCGAAGTTATGATAATCATCTTCGATCTCTGGCCCCTTAGCAACGGAGAAACCAATTTGAGCAAAGAAGTTCTCAATACGTTCCATAGTCATGGTCACAGGGTGTAGACCACCATTGACTTGGCCACGGCCAGGCAGGCTGACATCAATGCTTTCGCTGGCTAACTTTGCGCGCAAGGCTTCAGAAGCCATGATAGTGCGCTGGGTGTTGATAGCTTCCTGCACCTGCTGCTTGGCTTCGTTAATCTTGGCACCGGCTGCAGGACGTTCTTCAGCCGACAGTTGCCCTAGGCTTTTTAGCTGCGCAGTTAACACACCTTTTTTGCCCAAATACTGTACCCGAATCTGGTCTAGGGCAGTCTCGTCTTGAGCTGCAGCGACGGCTTCTAAGCCTTCATTTACCAGTTGGCTCAGGTTTTCCATAGTTCTCTCCGCTTGATTGTGGCCAAGCTATCCCTGCTCGCACCTTAATATTCTTTAAGCGCTTTGCTTAATTAGCTATGTTGTTTTCAGACTAGGCAAAAATGTGCTCAAAAAACGCACTTACTGATAGCAAGTAACTGGCTGTTCACTTTTTCAACAACGCACGAAAGCAAAATAACTCTTATGCTTCTTTAAATAAAAACAGGGGTTGAGTTTGCACTCGCCCCCTGTCTTGTCATTTCCCGTTAAGGGAAATCTACCCGATCTTAGAGCCCTAAAGCTCCTAGGAAAAACTTAGGCTAGTGCTGCCTTGGCTTTTTCTACGATCGCGCTAAATACCGCTTTATCGTGAATGGCCAGGTCGGCCAACACTTTACGGTCAATCTCGATGGAAGATTTCTTTAGACCAGCTATCAAACGACTGTAAGACATACCGTTCAAACGCGCACCGGCGTTGATACGGGCAATCCACAGAGCACGGAACTGACGCTTACGCTGACGACGGTCACGGTAGGCGTACTGGCCGGCTTTGATTACGGCTTGCTTAGCAACACGAAATACTCGGCTGCGAGCGCCGTAGTAACCTTTTGCTTGCTTTAAAATCTTCTTATGACGACGGTGTGCTTGTACACCACGTTTTACGCGAGGCATGATTCTTTCTCCTTACCAATGACTATTAGATGTACGGCAGCATACGCTTAACTAGTGGCTTATCTGCAGCACAAATCTGCAGCGTCCCACGTAGATGGCGCTTACGCTTGGTAGATTTTTTAGTCAAAATATGACTGGTAAAGGACTGCTTGTGCTTAAAGCCATTAGCAGTTTTCTTGAATCGTTTTGCAGCACCGCTGCAAGATTTCATCTTAGGCATTTCACTTACTCCACGCATTCATTAGTTTGTTAATGAAGGCTCGCCACAGGACCTAAACCCCTTAGCGGTCTCCATAAAGTAATTGCGAGCAATTACTTTTTCTTTTTCGGTGCAAGCACCATGGTCAATTGACGGCCTTCCATCTTTGGAAATTGTTCAACGGTAGCGTATTCAATCAGGTCATTTTCGACCCGCTTCAACAACTCCATGCCCAATTCCTGGTGAGCCATCTCTCGACCACGGTAGCGCAAGGTCACTTTGGCCTTGTCACCGGCTTCTAGGAAACGTATCAGGTTGCGTAGTTTTACCTGATAATCCCCTATATCAGTTCCTGGACGGAACTTGATTTCTTTCACTTGGATCTGTTTTTGCTTCTTCTTAGCTGCCGCTTTTTGCTTTTTCGCCTCAAATACGTGTTTGCCATAGTCCATCACTTTACAGACTACAGGCTCCGCATCGGCAGCAATTTGCACCAGATCCAGTTTTGCTTCCGCAGCAGCACTCAGCGCTTCGGGCAAGCTTACGATGCCCACTTGACTACCGTCGGCACCAATCAGTCGAACTTCGTTCGCCTCTATATGTTCATTTATGGCAGGGCGTGCAGCTCGACCCTTGTTGAATTCGCGTTTAATTGCGCTATCTCCACGTCTAGTTAGAGTGCAATGGCACTCAGCTTGTTAACCTTGAAAGCGACCTTTTTCAGCTACCGCATTTTGCAGTAGTTCGGCATAAGCTTCAAGGCTCATCGTTCCTAAATCTTCACCGCTGCGAGTACGCACGGCAACAGTACCTGATTCCACTTCTTTATCACCAACGACAAGTAAGTAAGGAACCTTCTGAATTGTATGCTCGCGAATTTTAAAGCCAACCTTTTCGTTTCTCAAGTCTGCAGCGACCCGGAACCCCATTTTCGTCAACTTTTCTTCAATTTCTTGGCAAAAAGGTGCCTGTTTGTCTGTAATATTCAAAATCACCGCTTGTTTTGGTGCCAACCACGGTGGCATAGCACCGGCAAAGTTTTCAATCAAAACACCCAAAAAGCGCTCAAAAGAACCCAAGGTAGCACGGTGTAACATCACGGGTGTTTCGCGTTCACCGGCTTCGTTAACAAACTGCGCATCCAAACGAGCTGGCATAGAAAAATCAACTTGCATGGTACCACACTGCCATACTCGACCTAGGCAATCCTTCAAAGAAAACTCGATTTTAGGTCCGTAGAAAGCGCCTTCGCCAGGCAAAATATCAAATGCCAAATCTTTCGCATTCAGGGCTTGGGCCAAAGCTGCTTCAGCACGATCCCAAACTTCGTCGGAGCCTACACGTTTTTCAGGGCGCGTTGACAACTTGAGAATAACATCTTCAAAACCAAAGTCGGCGTAAACTTTATACAGGAAGTCAATAAATTTGGCCACTTCATCCTGCATTTGAGCTTCTGAACAAAAAATATGGCCGTCATCTTGAGTAAAACTACGCACTCGCATAATGCCATGTAAAGTGCCCGACGGTTCATTACGGTGACAAGAGCCAAATTCCGCCATGCGCAAAGGCAGATCACGGTATGAGCGTAAACCTTGATTGAAAATCTGAATATGGCACGGGCAGTTCATGGGTTTCACCGCATAATCGCGGCTTTCCGATGAAGTGGTAAACATCATGTCCGAAAACTTATCCCAGTGACCAGAACGCTCCCACAAAGAGCGATCTACAACCTGTGGGGTCTTTACCTCAAGATAGCCATTGGCTTGCTGTACATCACGCATATAACGCTCAACAACCTGATACATGGTCCAGCCATTAGGGTGCCAAAAAACCATGCCTGGGGCTTCTTCTTGGGTGTGAAACAAATCCAGCTTCTTACCGATTTTGCGGTGGTCGCGCTTTTCCGCTTCTTCTAAACGATATAAGTAGGCTTTCAGGTCTTTCTTGTCAGCCCAAGCGGTACCATAAACGCGAGTCAACATTTCGTTATTGGAATCGCCACGCCAATAAGCACCAGCCACCTTCATCAACTTAAAGGACTTAATATGGCTCGTAGATGGTACATGTGGACCACGACACAGATCGGTAAACTCACCCTGATTGTAGAAAGACAAGTCTTCATCACCAGGAATGGAATCAATAATTTCCACCTTGTAGCTTTCACCCAACTGTTTAAAATGGGCTGTAGCTTCGGCACGATTCATAATCGAACGGGTTACCTGCAGATCTTGCTTGACCAATTCTTTCATGCGCTTTTCAATAATCACCAAGTCTTCTGGTGTAAAGGCGCGCTCATAGGCAAAGTCATAGTAGAAACCATCTTCGATAACGGGGCCGATGGTTACCTGTGCGCCGGCAAAGGTATCTTGAACAGCTTGAGCCATCAAATGAGCACAGGAGTGACGAATCACTTCAAGACCAGCTTCGTCACGGCCAGTAACAATAGCTAACTGAGCATCCGCCGACATGACGTGGCTAGTATCAACCAACTCGCCATCAACCTTGCCGGCTAAGGCGGCTTTGGCCAAGCCAGGCCCTATATCAAATGCCACATCATGCACAGATACGGGGGCGTCAAAAGTACGCTGGCTACCGTCAGGAAGAGTAATTACAGGCATGCAATTTCCTTGCTCAGTGGTGACCCCTACCAAAGGCCACGTGGAATGAAGACAATTTTCACGGCAACATTTATAAAAGCCGCTAAAAATCTAATAAATTTGGTGGCGTATTCTACCTGTTATAAGCAACAATCACAACAAACTACCACTTTTCGAGCGATATTATCACTGCAGTTGCTGACCCAGCATTTGCGCCGTATGCCGGCCATGCTCTTGCGCTTCCCGCCTGACTTCTTGTGCATCTCGTGCCATAAGTGCAAAGTGTATGCGAGCATGCTGCTGGTCGATCGCCTCCATGCTGCCCGGCTGTTCCAGCATACCACTAGATAAGGCGGCGAATATGGTGTTAAACATCTTGTTATAAAGCAGCTGACTCAAAGACGCCACCAACAAGTTATGGCTGGCTTTCGCAATAAGCATATGGAAAGTTAGATCGGCTTTAGCGCGAGCCAAAAGTGGCACATCGACTGCCCGCTGCAACATGCGCTGGTATTCAGCATCAATCTCCATCAGCTCAGCATCACTCGCCCGCTCACAAGCGTGCCATGCCGCTTGGCCCTCCAATACCTGCCGCATCTCCAACACGGCCAACTGGGCTTTTGGGTCATGCATAGATAGCTGATTAATGGGCGGCAGAAAACCTTGCTCAAATAAATTCACAATGTAGGTGCCAGACCCATGGCGAGCTTTGATAAAACCTCGGCTTTGTAATAGGCTAATAGCCTCACGCAAGGTCGTGCGGGCCACACCCAATTCCGACATCAACCGCACCTGCGTCGGTATTTTGTCGCCTGGCACCCATTCACCTGACAAGATACGGCGCTCTAACTGCCTCGCCAACAACTTCACCTTACTCATTATCCATCAAACCCGCCAATCATTTTGGTCAGATGACTTTACTGTATTTCGTTGTATATAGCTAGCCAAGCGCCTTTTCGCACCGCATAATGAGTGCTAACAAGGAGTATCTCATGTCAGTGTCACCCTATTTACAAGCACCAGAACACCCTCCCAAACAACCGCGTGTTGCCTTATTCATCACCTGTTTGGTGGATGCCATGCGTCCCAGTGTTGCTTTTGCCACAATCAAACTGCTTGAGGCTGCAGGCTGTCAAGTCAGCGTGCCGGAATTACAGACCTGCTGTGGGCAGCCTGCCTACAACTCAGGCGCCAAATTAGACACCCAAAAAATAGCTCGACAAAATCTTAAAAAATTTGCCGATTATGATTTTGTGGTCGGACCATCAGGTTCTTGCATTGGGATGCTGCACCAATACCCAGATTTATTTGCACCAGGCAGCACTGACCACCAACAAGCAGAAAACTTGGCCCGCAAGGCATGGGAAGCCACCAGCTTCTTAACTGACGTGATGCAGTTTCAGATGCCCACCACGCAGCAATCTATCAAGGTCACTTACCACGACTCATGCGCCGGACTAAGAGAGCTGGGCGTGCAACAACAACCACGTCAGTTGCTCGCTCAGGTTGCAGGGCTGGAAATTAATGAAATGGCAGAAGCAGACACCTGCTGCGGCTTTGGTGGCACCTTTTGTATCAAGTTCCCTGACATTTCTAACCGCATGGTGAGTAACAAGGCTGAAAATGCTGAACAATCAGGTGCACAAATGTTGTTGGGTGGCGACTTGGGTTGTTTAATGAACATGGCAGGCAAACTGAAACGTCAAGAATCTACTTTGCAAACCCGACATGTGCTTGAATTGCTCGCCGACATGCTAGAGGAGCCCGCCATCGGTGAAGCCCCTGGAACCCCTTTACGCGCTCCTGATACCCAATTGGGCTACGAGGTATAACCCATGCAAATTAACAGCCCACAATTCAAGGACAACGCCCGCATAGCCCTAGCTGATGCCAACTTACAGAAAGCCTTAGGCAACCTTAAAGCAGGCTTTCCTGGCAAACGCGCTGCCGCCGTCAGCCGCTTACCAGAATTTGAACAACTTCGTGATCAAGCTCAAGACATCAAGAACCATGCTATCGAGAACCTAGACTTCTACCTCGAGACTTTTGAAAGTAAGGTGCAGGAAAATGGAGGTCATGTGCACTGGGCCAGCTCTAATGATGACGCCTGTCAAACCATTCTTGATATCTGCCGCAGCGTGGGCGCCCGCACCGTAACCAAAGGTAAGTCTATGGTTACAGAGGAGATCGGCCTTAACGAATTCCTCCAGCAACATAGTATAGAGCCTATTGAAACCGATCTCGGTGAGTATATCCTGCAGCTCCGCAACGACCATCCAAGCCACATTATTGCGCCCGCCATTCATCTTAATCTGCCCGATGTTAGTGAAGTGTTTGCTGAAAAGCATGGCACCCCTCGCAAAGATGACCCAGAAGCCTTAATGCAAGAAGCCAGGGATGTCCTGCGCGATCACTTTGTGGCTGCGGACGTCGGCATTACTGGGGCCAACTTCTATGTACCCGAAACGGGTAGCACCATTATTGTCACTAACGAAGGTAATGGTGACTTAACGCAAACCCTACCCAAGGTTCATATTGTTGTCACTAGCATCGAAAAGTGCGCCCCCACTCTTGAAGATCTAAGTCTATTTTTACGCCTGCTTGCTCGCTCAGCCACCGGTCAAGAGTGCACCGTTTACAACACCCTTTCCAGCGGCCCGCGTCAACCTGGCGATCAAGACGGCCCTGAACAATTTCACGTAGTATTGGTGGATAACGGCCGCTCCGACATGGTCGGTGATGACCTGCAAGACATGTTGCGCTGCATCCGCTGTTCCGCATGCATGAACCACTGCCCCGTGTATAGCCAGATCGGCGGCCATGCCTATGGCTGGGTCTACCCTGGACCAATGGGCTCAGTACTGACCCCCAAAATGATTGGTATCCATGACGCTGGCCACCTCCCTAACGCCTCTACCTTCTGTGGAAAATGCGAATCTGTTTGCCCGGTACGTATTCCTTTACCAAAATTAATGCGCCACTGGCGAGAAACCCAGCACCAACAACAGACTAGCCCAGCCACAGGCCGCATAGCTATTGCCGGCTGGGCATGGCTAGCCCGACACCCTCGCTTATACCATTGGGGCAGCAGTATTGCCGTTAAAGCCATGCACCTGCTAGGTCACAAAAAGGGCCGCCTAAGCAGCCTTCCCATTGGCCGCGGCTGGACTCTTTGGCGGGACCTTCCTGCTCCTCAGAGCGCCAGTTTTCAACAGCAATGGGCAAACAAAAAGCACAAGTCAAAAGGAACTCCGTCATGAGCCTTGCCAGACACCAAATTCTTAGCCGCATTCGCAAGGGCTTGGGGCGTGGCGCCCTGCCTGAAGAAAAGCAACAGCAACTTCATGCCGCCATGGCACAACCGCAACGCAACCTAGTACCCCAAAGAGCGCAGGCTCAAGGGCAGGCAGCTATTGATATGTTTGTGGACATGGCCACGGAAGCCGTGTCAGAAATCATCCATATCAATCAAGTCGAGCAGATACCAGCGCATATTGACAACCTTATGGGCAATGATAGCCGCCCACTGCTATTATCCCAAGAACCTGAATTAACCAGCCTCGACTGGGACGGTGCCAATGTCAGTACCACCGCTAGGCTGGCACAAAAAGGGGACCTGATCAGCCTTACTACCTGTATCGCCGGAGTTGCTGAGACAGGGACTCTGGTACTAAAATCCAACCCAAAATCCCCCACCACACTTAATCTGCTACCTGATATTCACTGCGTACTGTTGCGCAAAGAGCAGATTATTGGTGGCTATGAAGATGCTTGGGACTTGGTGCGTCAGGAAAAACTGCCCCGCACAGTTAACTTTATCACTGGCCCCTCTCGTAGTGCCGATATTGAACAGAAACTGCAGATGGGTGCCCATGGCCCTAAGCGGCTGGTGATCTTTCTTTTGTAAAAACGAACCAAAGCCACTGACAAGTACCATCCATAAACAGGTATCAATATTACGGTATAGATACCTGATGCAGCTTCATGTCACTCAAACAAACCCAACTGTTGACCAGCCAGGCGTTCAAAGCTATCCCCCAGCAAGTTAAGGATGCCATCTACCACGGGCATTAGTTGACGCTCAACATAATGTTCGTAATCCAAAGGTAAAGGCGGCATATCGACAGACTGGGGGCCACTCTTGGTGATCACATATTCTATCCAGCCACCATTTTTATAGCGTGAATCTTGGCCCTGCAGAACCAACCATTGTTCTGTCTTATTGGCGGCCTGCACATGGGGAGGAATATTTTTTCGGTATTCAAGCAAAGGGCGCCTGATGCGTTTACGATAGACCAGCTTATCATCCATTACGCCGGCATAAATATCCGCCATTACACCAGTAATCAGATCTTCATAAGGCTCATTAGCAAAGACTTTATCGTACAGGCGTTGTTGCAGCTCACGCGCCATCAGGGTCCAGTCTGTACGCACGTTTTCCAGTCCTTTAAACAGTGTCTTTAAGGAGCCATCAGCCTGCACTATCTGGCCTGCATAACGCTTTTTGCTACCGACCTCCAGCCCCCTAATAGTCGGCATAACGAAGCGTTTGAACAGGGTTTCAAATTCTATTTCCAGATAACTGGTAAGCTGATATTCGCTTTGCAAATGCGCTTGCCACCAGCCATTTAAGTCAGCTGCCAACGCCTGCCCTGTGCTTTGCGCTACTTCTGTAGCGATGGTTTTATCGCCCAGCCAAACAAATACCGAATCCGTATCACCGTAGATGACTTTATAACCTTGTGCTTCAATCAAGACTTTGGTTTGCTTAAGAATGGCATGCCCACGCTGGGTGATGGAGGAAGCCAAGCGCTGGTCGTAGAAACGGCACTGATTCGAACCCAAGACTCCATAACAAGCATTCATGACAATCTTAATGGAAGTCGATAGGGGCGTATTTTGAGCGGCCTTAGCCTTATCTCGGGCTTGCCATAAGGTGGCAATTATTGTGGGCAGGATGGCATCGTGACGGCTAAAGCTGGCACCCTTAAAGCCGGCCACCGCATCCTGCTGATCGGCACCAGTAATCAGCCCCAGCGGGTCAATCATGAAACTGCGAATAATACTTGGGTACAAGCTCTTAAAATCCAGTATCAACACATTGCTATACAGGCCCGGTACCGAGTCCATAACAAAGCCACCAGGGCTATCCCCCGCCACACCCGAAGCAAATGCTGGCGCCACCCAACCGGCCCGATGCAGGCGCGGTAAATACAAGTGATCAAACGCCTGAGCTGAGCCACCAATACGATCCATTGGCAGACCAGTCAGTTGGCTGCGGGCTAGGACAAAATCAAGCAACCCCGCCTTGGCAAAAATATCCCATACCAGGCGACAGTCCTCAAGATTATAAGACACCAGATGGTGCGGCTCCTGAGCATATAAACGCTGAATTTCCGCCCCGCGTTCATGAGGCTTGGTGATTTCCTTCCCTCTGCCGAGCAATTTTTGGGCGACATATTCCAAGGCAAAGGATTCAAATTGCCAAGTCGCCGCTCGCATTACTTCAATGCCATCCAAGGCCACGCGCCCAGGCATAAACAGGCGTGCTGGCCGCCCCCCATGACCGGCGCGCCAGTGTATTTCCTCGCCACCTCGACCCAAACGCAAACGCACCCCCAGCTCCTCAGCACGTTGACACAGGATCCTAAAATCAAACTGCACCAGACTCCACCCCATAAACACATCCGGGTCGTAACTCTCCAACCAATGCACAAACTGGCGCAACATTTGCCGCTCATTGGGCATCACCTCGGTATACTCGGGCAAGTCGACTGGCAAGCTATCCGATGGCCAATGCAGCCAAACCTTTCGGACATCACCCCCTGCCTCCTTAGCAAACAGCGCTATGCTGTGAATGGTTTGACCATTCATGGTAGTTTCTATATCCAGAGATACACAGCGTAAATTAGGGGTAAATTGACTGGGTTTAATACGAGCATTAGTGACCAGACCAAAAGCGCCATTTATCTGCGCCTTGGGAGGGCGGTCCAGCTGCACGGCACCAGTAACAAAGCGCTCCATCAAAAAACGTTCATGGGGACGAATATCAGCTTCCATCAGCTCCACACCCTGTGTCTGCAGATACGGACGTAATTGGCGCCAAATGGCTTCGCTTGATACATATAAAGCCAAGGCAGGGTGGCCCGAAAAGCATTTTAATGCCACCGGCTTAAGTTGCCACTGCTGATCCGCATAGGCCGTCTTTTGTAGGGCACTTAGGGCAAGTTGCTGCTGCTGACTATCAATAAAGCAAACCCGTTGTTGCGAGTTTTGTTGTACACAAACAGCACCCTGATCTGTGGCCAGCCAATAATCCAGTTGCAACCCTTCGAGTGAGTCTTGGTGATGGCGGGTCAGCAGAAAGCCGTGCATAGCTAGCTGTGAGACTGAAAGGGCTGAATCACTTCCATATGGGGAAAGTGCTGCATCAGCGTAGCGCTATCGGCAGCCTGAAACAGCAGCTTTAAATTAGGACCGGCATCCATGGTCAAATACACTTCAACACCTTGTTCTCGCAGTTGCCAAACCTTTTGCATTGCAGCTACGGACTCAGCCTGCCAGTACACCAGTGGCGGCCAAGCCGCAATCATCGTGGCATGCATACTCATGGCATTATGTTCAGCAGTTTGCCCCAGTAAACTAAAATCAGCATCCACTATAGCCTGCTCAATAACAGTAAGGTCTTGGTTAGCTTGTGTGGGCCATTGCTGATATAAAGCCGAGGTTTGCAACGTTCGCTGCATGCCCGTTCGAGAAGAAACCGCTTTACTAGCGCCACTGATTGTTAAAATCCCAACACGCAATTGCGGCCAACGCTGGGGCAATGGGTAAGCCACACTATCATGGCCATTAGCGGCTTCACCGGCTTGCCATTTAACAAAACCATGCCATAAGGAGCGGCTAGCACTGCCACTACCTATACGTGCCAAGGTAGATAAGGAGGTGTAATCCAAGTGCCACCCACATAAATCATTACAAGCCAAAGCCATGGCACCAAATCCACTAGCTGAAGAGGCCAAACCAGCCGCCGTAGGCACGCTATTGTGGGTATCAATACACAGGTGTACGTCAGCAGGCAAAAACAAATCTAGCCAAGCTGTAAGCTTGGCAACAAAGGCCGAGGCCGATGCTTGCTGCTCACCATTAAGATAGACTTCATGCCTAGGCCCGTCGATGACCTGCAACTGAGTCTGTGTACCATGATCGTCCAGGGACACAGATAAAGAACCAGTAATGGGCAAATTATAGTCACCAGCGCGCTTGCCCCAGTATTTGCTCAGGGCAATATTGGCCGGGGCATAAGCTTTGGCCTGTTCCTTTACGGGGCTCAAAGAGCGGCCTGCCAGCAGCTCTTCTTGCACCCATTGGGTGGGTGTTATATTAGTCATACATTCTCTTTGCTAAAACCACCATGGCTATGTCCATGATCCTACCGCTCCTAACTTTCAAACCACTGTAAACCCTGGGCGCTGATGTCTACAGTAAACTGGGCGTGAGGCCAATCTTGTATTTTTGGCACACTCAGTCCGAGTATGCAATCACCTAAACCCGATCCGGATATCTTGACCGCAACAGCACTGTCCGCAGACATGATACCCACCTGTTTCCATGCCGCATCAACAGCTGCTTGTGTACCATCATCACACACGCCCAAGGCCACCATCTGTTGCTGGTAATCATTCATAGCCTGCGCCAATACCTGCCAGTTTGCTTGCTCTATGGCCGCCTCGGCATGACTTACCAGCTCTCCCATACGGGCGTATATTTGTGTGTAACGATGGAGGTCTTTTTGCGCCCACTGACGTACCAAAGCAATAACCTCAGGAGTTGGCGTTTTATAACCTGTGTAAATCAAGCGCAAGGCTGGCAAACTTGCTGTACTTGCAGGCAGCAATGCCCGGGCGCATGCAAGGCTAGCATCATAGTACACTAAGCCACCATAACAGCTAGCGGCCGCATCGGCACCCGAACCACCACCTTGTACCTGACGAATGATGCTAACCGCATCATTGAGCACCACATACCGCGCCCTGTCCAGTTGCAACCAGGCACGCAAAGCGCCCACCAAGGCCACCGTTAAGGCGGCAGAGGAAGCTAAACCCATAGTAGGATCAATAGCCGATTCAATAGTAATACGCAAGCCCGACGAACCCGCCAAGGACTGACTAAAATACTGCAAACCTGCCAACACAAAACGCAATGGTTGGTTGTTGACACTCACAGCCAGTGTCTGCGCAACACTGGCTTGCCATTGCCCCATAGCTGAGTCGATGTAAATCTCATCATTGTCCTGCTTGCACAAGGTCACAGCAAGACGTAAATCAATAGCCGCCGCTAGGGCTGGATAACCATGCAGAACAGCGTGTTCTCCCATCACCATGGTACTGCCTGGCGCAGAACAGGTAACACTACTGACTACCATAGGTCACTCCTTGTTGCTGCCAAACTAACGGTCTATAGTCATAACCATGACCGTCACACAACATCTGTAAGGCCGACCCAGTAATGCCTTGAGCTAACACCAAACCACCCTGATCACCCCGAATGCTACCCGCGCCACAGATTTTTGCCGCCCCCCCAATATGCTCAATACTTTGAACAAATTGGGCCACCTTAACAGGCACCACCCCTAATTGGAGCAACAACTGATGGTTGGCTTTTATGTGCGCCGTTAAAGCCTTTGCATCACCAGTTTGCAGGGACTCTTCAAAGCACTGTTCTAGGTCACCGAACTGTTGCCATAACCCATCTGGAAAGTGCTGCTGGCGCACCCATTCAACACACTCTCCGGTGCTGGATTCGGATTGGCCTGTCGTCACCAAAAATAAGCCATCCTGCTGGGCAACGGTTAGGTGATGCGAAGTGCCATGTTGAAACGACTGTATCCCACCTAGTATGCATACTTGAGGGTCCACACCACTAGCCTGTCCGTGCTGCCACTGCTCCGCCACCAGTACTTGCCTAATCAGTTGCTGTTGATTAAATTGCCCGCCACAAGCAGTCAACAGTGCCGCCATCAACACAGCCACTAGTGAAGCGGAAGAACCCATACCGCCACCTAACAATAGGTCGGTGTGCAAATTGATAGTAAAAGACTGGGATATAGGTAGTGAATTGGCCGTGACGCAATAACCAAGGGCTGCCAGCAACAGGTCTTCAGGCAAAGCGAAGACATTGGTCAATGGGCCTTGGCCGGCTAAATAGTCTTGATGTTTTTGACTAGTTCGTTGCGCTAATTGCTGCAGATCCGACACGGATACAGTGCGCTGCAGGCCAACTTGTGGCATCAATAACGTCATCACTGGTAGGGAACTGGCGCTCGCGGCACCCCAAGTCACCTGAGCCCTAGAGAGACAATTGATAGCCGCTGCTAATGCCGGTTGCCCATACACAACTGCATGTTCACCGGTAATAATAACTTTACCGGGTGCCTCGGCCCAGGCATTCACCTTGGCTTTGACTGGCCCGATCATCGCGCCTCGTATTGGCGTTTATGTTGGCTAATGCCTGCTAAACGAAAACGGCCCGTGGTTTGCTTAGGAAATTGATGAGTGGCGCCGTCCTGTGGTACTTGAAACTCATACAATTTGACGTATTCATCATAGGTTAACCTTTGCCGTGCGGCCAGCATGTCTTGATGCAACTGGGTATGCAGCATGGCAGTATAACCTGCTACCAACTTACCCGTAAAAAATTCGCCTACACTGCCTGAACCGTAGCTGAAAAAACCAATACGCTTACCCGCCAAATTGCTCAAATTGTCCAACATAGAAATGAAACCAATGTACATGGCCGCCGTATAGCTATTACCGGTCGTGCGGTTATACACCAGACTGGCTTCAATCTGATGCTCTAATTCAGTCTGGTTAAGACGGTGTTGATTGCTGCTAGCCAAGTGATTATGGGCTTTTTGTGCCATACGACTAAACGGTAAGTGATAGCAGAAATAATGAAAGTCAGGAAACTTCAGATCTGACTGTAGCTGAAAATCCTGCCAGGCCGCTCGCACGCTACGTAAATATACCTTGGTGGAATACTTACCATCAACCAACGCTGTGGTGCGATAGTTAGGTCGCCAAAAGTCCATGACGTCCTCGGTATGCACACCAGTTTCTGCATCCAACTCAATAATACGTGGATTGGAGGTAACTAACATTGCCACGGCTCCACAACCTTGAGTGGCTTCACCGGGAGATTGACGGTCATAACGAGCAATATCTGAGGCAATGATTAGCACTTTTTCAGCAGGCTTATGTGCCGCCATGGCCGCGGCCATTTGTAAGGCAGCGGTAGCGCTGTAACAGGCGTGCTTTAATTCAACGACACGACATCGGGAGGACAAACCGAGTAGACGGTGCAAGTAGACCCCTGCAGCTTTAGACTGATCAACGCCCGTTTCGGTAGCAAACAATACGCTAGTAATGGCATCAATACCTTCACCACGCGCCTTCATGCCTTCTAATAATGGCAAGCAGGCATTAGCCGCCATGGTGACAACATCTTCGTCTGCACCGGGCATACTCATGCATTCCTGACCAATGCCAACTGTATATTTGGCAGCGTCAGACCCATTGTTGTCAGCTAACTCCTGCAGATCCAGGCAGTAGTTAGCTGTATAAAAGCTGATGTCATCAATTCCGACAGACATAAAAATCTCAATTATTCCATATTTTTGCAATGAGCCACTGTTCAATAATCATCATATACCACCTTGCCGCCAAAGTATTAATTTAGCGACACAGATGGTAACAAAAGATCGTCATTCAAGTGCAAACTCTCAACGTTCTGCACTGATAATAAGAACATGGCGGTAACAAATTCTAATTTCAAGGACTCGATGGCAACCACCACGGCCTCGGTCGATTCCATAGCGGGTGCTAACAAGGGTTTTGCAACGCCGCCTAAACAGCCCCCGATTATAACACTCTTTATCAGGTCTAGCCCATTACGCAGGCCGCCACTAGCAATAAAATTTGCCTGTTCCATGTAGGGACGGGCCTGCTGCAATGCCACCGGCGTTGGGATACCCCAATCTTGCATGGTAAAACCGAGCTGACTACTATCTTTACGGCGATGCTGCTCTATACGAGCCCAAGAGGTACCGCCGCGTCCAGCCACATCAAACCATTTGATACCTTGCGAGAGGCCCAACTCGATATCAGGGACACTCAGGCCGGCCCCTACTTCTTTCAATACTACTGGGACATCCAGATACTTCTGTAAATCACCTATGCGTTGAATCAAACCAGAAAAGTTAGTATCCCCCTCTGGCTGCACAGCCTCCTGCAAAGGGTTAAGGTGCAAAAAAAGCGCATCAGCCTGAACCTGTTGCAACAGTTCCCCAACCTGTGGGGGTGTTACACCATTATTAAGCTGCACGGCACCAATGTTGCCTAACAGCAATATATCAGGGGCATATTTTCGTACCTGAAAGCTGGCTACCGACTGAGGTTGCTCCAACATCACGCGCTGGGAACCCAAACCCATTGCTACACCGGTTATTTGCGCCGCCTCGGCGAGGTGGCGGTTAACCTTTTGCACCAGCTCATCATCACCACCGGTCATGGATGAAATGAGCAATGGAAAACTGAGACGCTTGCCCATAATGCTTACGCTAGGATCAACATCTTGCAAATCAAGCTCAGGCAAAGCCCGGTGTCGCAATTGCAATGAGTCAAAGAAATACTGCTGCCTATCCACCATTGGGTCACGATTAATAACATCGATATGTTCGCGCTTGCGATTATTGGTTTGCATGGCTTTAAGTTTATCTTGCTGGCTCATTTGGCATTGCGCTCCAATTTTACATGGGCTTCCATTAGTTCGCCTGGATTGGTTTGCGCTGCCAACAAGGATAGCTCTCCACACAATACTGTGGCTGCACATATTTGTGCTAAACGTCGCGAGTTCTCGCCCGCTTCACGCTTTTCAGCACAGCCTAAACGCGCCAAGTTGTCGGTCACAAAATCAAGACCCTTGCCATTGCCGACAGTTCCCATAATCAAATTAGGCAAGGTGCAAGAAAAATACAAATCGCCACCACGCACCTCGGCATGGGTCACCCCTTGGGACCCCTCAATGATATTTGCCGCGTCCTGACCTGTAGCCAGATAAAAGCCCAATAACATATTGGCATAATGGGCATTAGCACTGCGCAGGCCACCTGCCATCAAGGTGCCAATGAGATTTTTCTTGATATTTAGATCGACAATTCTTTCTGGGGTAGTCAGCAGGCGGCGTTGGCACAAGGCGCGTGGAATAGTAATCTCAGCCACCACATATTTGCCACGCCCTAGTATGCCGTTTACCGCTGTCGCCTTTTTATCGCTGCAGTAATTACCAGAAATAGAACAATAACGCAGCTGTGGGTAGGCCGTGAGCAGCCAGGTCATAATATTATCAGCAGCTTGGGTTACCATATTGTGGCCCGAAGCATCACCGGTGGTAAATTCCAAGCGCAAATACAGTAAGTTGCCGACAATCTGCGCATGCATATCCACCAATTTAGCAAAACGGCTGTGCTGACTGACCTGCTCCTGCATTAACACTTGGCTATTTTGCAAAGACTGCCAAGCCAACAGTGCATCACTAGCATCGTCCGCCTCTAACAAGATGGAGCGAGTCATACGCTCATCAACGAGTGTGGTTTTTATACCGTCACATAAGACCGAGACACGTGCGCCACGGCCAACAGAATGCCACAATGGGATTTCATAAGTTGCCAAGGGTACCGACAGTTTATCGCCCCAACCTTGACCCTGTATTTTGATGGGACCTACAAAGCGCATGGGCACTGGGGCTTGGGTAACTTTTGGGCTGCGTCCGGTCATTCAGTATACCCACTATAAAGGAGTTGGCGAAAAGGGAGGTAATTTTACCGACCCCTATAACCTTATGCAATAAATGGCTACTTTAGGGCAATAAAAAACCCCGTTAAGTTGATCTAAACGGGGTTTTAATAAACCAAATTAAGCTAAGCTGTCGATTTGGTTATCCAAGTCCACCCGACTTACAGGTTTTCAGCATTGGCAGACAGGTAAGATGCGACGCCTTCTGGAGAGTCCTTCATACCTGCATCACCTTTGTTCCAACCAGCAGGACAAACCTCACCGTGTTCTTCGTGGAATTGCAAGGCATCAACCAAACGCAACAGTTCATCCATATTGCGACCTAAGGGCAGATCATTAACAATCTGGGAACGCACCTGACCGTCACGATCAATCAAGAAGGCACCACGGTATGCCTTACTACCATCAGCAACTTCTACATCGTATGCGCGGCAGATGTCGTGCGCCATATCAGCGGCCAAGGTGTATTTAACTGGACCAATGCCACCATCATTGATAGGCGTATTACGCCATGCGTTGTGAGTGAAGTGAGAATCGATAGACACTCCAATAACTTCAACACCACGGGCTTTGAATTCGTCCATACGGTGATCCAAAGCAATCAATTCAGAAGGACAAACGAAGGTGAAGTCCAATGGGTAAAAGAACACCAAACCGTATTTATCTTTGATGGCTTGGGTCAAATTAAAATCATCGACAATCGTACCATCTCCCAATACGGCTGGAACGGTAAAATCCGGGGCTTGCTTACCTACTAATACGCTCATGTTGTTGCTCCTTGTTTTATCTATAAAAAAGAGGTTTAACCTCTATTATTTATTATTAATTTACTCCGCCGCAGGGGCTGCGGCAGAAACGATCTCTGCCAACTCACCAGTGGTAGACATTTCCATAACAATGTCACAACCGCCTACTAGCTCACCATTAATCCACAATTGAGGAAAGGTAGGCCAGTTTGCATATTTTGGCAATTCAGCACGAATATCCGGATGCTCCAAAATATTAACGAAAGCAAAACGCTCACCGCAAGCCATCAGCGCTTGCACTGTCTGTGAAGAAAAACCACATTGTGGAAACTTAGGCGTTCCCTTCATGTACAACAAGATGTTGTTGTTGGCAATTTGATCTTTGATGACGTCTACTGTTTCCATTAGCTTATCCTATTACGGCTGCACCTACCCCTAGATATAGGGTAGGCAATAAATATAATCCTCTAAATGGTTATAAAAAAATAATTTTCAAGTAGAGGCCAATTAGACAGTTTGTATTATACCCAAACCTGACTAATTTAGTCAGTTATTATTTGCAAAAAAAATCAGCAATATTAGGCTTTATGCCAGCTTGCATCGCCACATAGAAACACATAAAATGCTCGTTTTACGCAAGCAATAACCATGACCCAGCCCCAACCACGTCATTTTCTGACACTCTTAGACCTCAGTCCAGTCGAGCTGAACTGGGTTATCAAGCGCGCTATTGAACTAAAAGCCATACGCAACCATGGCAAAATCCACGAACCTTTTCGTAATCGCGTGCTCGGCATGATCTTTGAGAAGTCCTCCACTCGCACTCGCGTATCCTTTGAGGCTGGCATGGCACAACTGGGTGGACATGCAATTTTTCTGTCTCCACGGGACTCCCAACTAGGGCGTGGCGAACCGATTGAAGATAGCGCCAAGGTCATTTCCAGTATGGTTGATATCATCATGATTCGAACCAATGGTCATGACATAGTTGAAAACTTTGCGGCCAATTCGAAAGTACCTGTAATTAACGCACTCTCGGATGATTACCACCCCTGCCAGCTCTTGGCCGACATGCAAACCTTCGTTGAACACCGTGGCAGCATTCAGGGTAAAACGGTAACCTGGGTAGGTGATGGCAACAACATGTGCCACTCCTTTATCAATGCCGCTCGCCAATTTGACTTCCAACTGCGCATTGCTTGTCCAGAGGGCTACGACCCTGACGGTCAACTGCTTACCAGCAATAGCGATCGCGTCAGTTTAGTGCGTGATCCAAAAGCCGCTGTTGCCGGTGCGCATCTGGTAGTCACTGACACTTGGGCCTCCATGGGCCAAGAGGATGAGAAACAAGCCCGCGAGCAGGCCTTCGCTGACTATCAGGTCAATGAAGCGCTCTTGGATTTAGCTACAGAGGATGTCCTCTTTATGCATTGCTTACCCGCTTATCGAGGCATGGAAATCAGCGAAAACTTGTTTGATGACCCGCGTTCAGTGGTGTTTGATGAAGCCGAAAATCGCCTACATGCGCAAAAAGCATTAATGGAGTTTTTGTTGCTTCGACCAACTATTTGAGCTGCTAATTACCATGGCAACATGACTGCTATTCATAGTTGACTGTAGAAGACTCAATACGCATGAATTTAATTTGTGTATAATAAGCGACTTATTCAGCCATCCTGAACTGTATTCATATGATTGACCTGCGTCACCTCCGCACCATAACCGCACTTCGCGACACGGGCAGCCTAGTAGAAGCCTCTGAAAAAGTATTCTTAACGCAATCAGCCCTATCGCACCAGTTAAAAGATTTGGAGGCCAAACTGGGCACTCCTATCTTCATCCGCAAAACCAAACCCGTGGAGTTTACTACCGCGGGCAAACGCTTATTGTTGCTAGCTGACGAAGTATTACCACAGATTCGAAACACCGAACGCGAAATAGAGCGCTTGGCCCAAGGCGGCTCAGGACGGTTAAATATCGCTATTGAATGCCATAGTTGTTTCCAATGGCTCATGCCGACTCTCGATAACTACCGTAGCGCATGGCCGGACATTGAACTAGACATCGCTAGTGGATTTAGCTTTGCCCCCCTGCCTGCACTAAGACGGGGTGAGTTGGACTTGGTGATCACCGCCAACCCCAAACCTTTATCTGGTATTAGTTACGTCCCGCTATTCACTTATGAGTCAGTATTAGCTCTGAGCAATCACCACCCATTGACCAAACAAGACTATATTCGGCCTAGTGATTTGGCTCATGAAACCTTAATTTGCTATCCCGTTGAACGTGAAATGTTGGATATATTTGTACATTTTTTAGAGCCCGCAGAAGTGGAGCCCAAGAGCATTAGGCAAGCAGAGCTTACTATGATGATGATGCAATTAGTTGCCAGTGGTCGAGGCGTTTGTGCACTACCTAACTGGGCTCTTAATGAATACACCGATCGCGGCTATGTCAGTGCCCGCTCGCTCGGAGAACAGGGCGTATGGTGCACTCTCTATGCGGCCGTGCGCAGTGACCAACTTCACAGTGACTATATGGAAACCTTCTTGCAGTCGGCTAAAGACACCTCTGCTCGCGTTTTAATAGGTATTCGTCCAGTCCCAGATGAGGCCTACAAAAGCTAGTCACTACGCCATCAAGCACATCATGAGCGAAATAGTGCCAACAAGGTGGCTTATTAAGGGCCCCGTATGAGAAAATTTGCCATACTCATGGCCTCAACGGACAGGCCGTGTTATAAACCGTTATATATATACAACCTAGATGAAACTCACCGAACCGATGAAAAACTGGACCCCTGCCAACTGGCGCAATTTTCCTATCCTACAACAACCTAATTACACCGATTCCGCCGCTGTTGCTAAAGTTGAACAACAACTTGGCAATCTGCCACCTTTGGTATTTGCCGGAGAAGCTCGGGCCCTAAAGCGGCAACTAGCCGATGTTACCCATGGCAAAGCCTTTTTGCTGCAAGGTGGCGACTGCGCTGAGAGCTTTGCCGAGTTTAATGCCACGAATATTCGCGACACCTTTAAGGTGTTGCTACAGATGGCTGTGGTACTGACCTTTGCTGGCAGCTGTCCAGTGGTAAAAGTAGGACGCATGGCTGGTCAATTCGCCAAGCCACGCTCCGCTGATACAGAAACCATCGATGGCATTACTCTCCCTAGCTACCGCGGAGACATCATCAATGATCTAGATTTCACCACTGACGCACGAGTTCCAAATCCAGAAAAGTTGGTACAGGCCTACAACCAGTCAGCTGCCACACTAAACCTACTGCGAGCGTTTGCACAAGGTGGTTTTGCGGACCTCAATAAGGTTCACCAATGGAACCTCGACTTTGTAGGAAATAGCCCACTAGGTGAGCGTTATGAGCACCTAGCAGCACAGATTGACCAGTCTTTAAACTTCATGGCGGCCTGTGGTGTGACTTCAACAACAGCGCCACAGCTGCATGAGACCAGCCTCTACACCTCTCACGAGGCGTTATTGTTAAACTTCGAACAGGCTTTAACTCGTCAAGACAGCTTATCGGGCGACTGGTATGACTGCTCGGCGCATATGTTATGGATTGGCGACCGTACCCGTCAGGTTGATGGTGCCCATGTGGAGTTTTTGCGAGGTGTTAAAAACCCCTTAGGCTTCAAAGCAGGGCCCACCATGAAAACCGACGATCTACTGCGTTTGCTGGACATATTAAATCCGCAAAATGAGCCAGGTCGCATCAATATTATTGCCCGCATGGGGGCCGACAATATTACTGAACATTTACCAGATTTGGTGCGTGCAGTGAAAGCCGAAGGTCGCGAGGTTTTGTGGAGCTCAGACCCGATGCATGGCAATACGGTGAAATCCTCCTCAGGTTATAAAACCCGCATGGTCAGTGATGTGTTGCGTGAAGTGAAAGGTTTCTTTGACGTGCACGCCGCCGAAGGCACTTATGCTGGCGGAGTGCACTTTGAAATGACGGGCCAAGATGTCACTGAATGCATGGGCGGCGCACACGCGATATCCGCACAGGATCTGCACAACCGTTATCATACCGCTTGTGATCCCCGACTCAATGCCGACCAAGCCCTAGAGTTGGCCTTCTTAATCGCTGACACCTTAAAGCAAGCACGTATGAATCGATAATGCGGTTTGTTCCCGGCCTATGCTTGGTATAGGTCGGGTTATTCACCCGTCAACAGAACCCAACCTTCTGCCAACTACATTTCGATACTAATCGGCCCATCAGGCACGCAACAACAAGCCAGCACTTCGTCCGCATCAAGTGATACCAAGCTATCCTGCACCCATGTAACCTGCCCCTGGGTTAACTTTATTTTGCACAGCCCACAGTACCCACCACGACAATTGTAATTAGCAGGCACCTGGTTTTCTTCCATGCTATCTAGCAAAGAAAATTCCGCATCATAGTCAAACACGGTAGTTTTATTGACAGTGACAGTAGAGTGGCTCATAAAGTCTTAAAATCGCATCGGCAAAGCTGCAGGTCACAAAAAATGGGGCCAGATGGTTATCACCTGGCCCCATTTTTAACATATTAGTGAGCCCGATTACAGGTCGAAGTCATCAAAGTCAGCGTCATCCATGTCGCTATCAATAGCACCTACTAAATAGGAGCTAATTTCCGCTTCTTGGGGTGCCACCTGCACGTTATCACTCACCAACCAAGCATTCATCCAGGGTAATGGGTTTGCATTACGACCTGGGTATAGATCATCAAATCCTAAAGCACGGATACGTATATTAGTAATATACTCCACATACTCCTTAAGAATTTCGGCATTCAAGCCAATCATGGAACCGTCTTTAAACAGGTAGCTAGCCCATTCCTTTTCTTGTTCCGCCGCCTCTTCAAAGATCTGAATTACTTGGTCCTGACATTCGGCAGCGATGCTAACCATTTCTGGATCATCCTGGCCTTGTGCCATAAGGTTCATCATGTGCTGAGTACCCGCCAAATGGAGCGCCTCATCACGGGCTATCAGCTTGATCACTTTAGCGTTACCCTCCATGATGGCACGCTCAGCAAACGCGAAACTACAAGCAAAACTAACATAAAAGCGCACGGCTTCTAAGACGTTGACCGACGTGATAGTAAGGTACATTAAACGCTTTAATTCGCGCAAATTAACCACCACGGTTTCACCATTGAGTTGATGTTCACCTGCGCCGACCAAACTATACAAATTGCACTTGGCAATAAATTCATCGTAATAGCGAGTTACAGATTCAGCACGTTTGACAATCTCTGGATTATCGACGATATCATCAAATACCACACTGGGGTCCGACACCACGTTACGGATAATATGCGTGTAACTACGGCTATGGACCGTTTCACTAAAGGACCAGGTTTCTAACCAAGTCTCTAGTTCTGGCAAAGATACCACCGGCAAAAAGGCGACGTTAGGCGAGCGTCCCTGCACACTATCAAGCAATGTCTGATACTTTAAATTGCTCAAAAATATGTGCTTTTCGTGCTCTGGCATAGCCATAAAGTCTTTTCGGTCCGAAGACAGGTCGACCTCTTCTGGGCGCCAGAAAAAAGACAGCTGTTTCTCAATTAACTTTTCAAAAATAGCATGCCGCTGCTGGTCATAACGAGCAACATTGACATTTTGGCCAAAGAACATAGGCTCTTTCAGGGCGTCATTTTTGACCTTGTTAAAAGTAGAGTAAGTCATACTTAAATTCTTCAGTTTAGCGGTACGTTAATCGGTATTAAAGCTTGCAAGCGCCGCCTTCACAGCCATCATCCTGGCCATCATCGGCACCATCACGGGTATTATGATAGTACAGGGTTTTCACACCATACTTATAGGCCGTCAACAGATCTTTCAATAGCTGCTTCATGGGTACTTTTTCATTTTCAAAGCGTGCCGGATCATAGTTGGTATTAGCAGAAATAGCCTGATCAACAAATTTCTGCATAATGCCTATGAGCTGTAAATAACCTTGGTTATTCGGAATATCCCACAACAACTCGTAGCTGCCTTTTAAGCGTTCAAATTCCGGTACTACCTGCTTCAAAATGCCGTCTTTACTAGCTTTCACACTAACGAAACCACGCGGTGGTTCAATACCATTAGTGCTATTGGTTATTTGGCTGGAGGTTTCACACGGCATTAATGCCGTCAACGTACTGTTGCGCAGGCCGTGTTCAAGGATGCTCGAGCGCAATCCATCCCAGTCCAAATGCAAAGCTTCGTCGCAGAATTTATCAACATCCCGCTTATAGGTGTCAATGGGCATCTTGCCTTGGGCGTAGAAGGTATCGCCAAAAGCCGGACAAGCTCCCTGCTCTTGAGCCAACGTATTGGACGCCTTCAGCAAGTAATATTGCACGGCTTCGAACGTACGATGGGTCAGATTGTTGGCCGAACCATCGGAGTAGCGGACACCGTTCTTAGCCAAGTAGTAGGCAAAGTTAGTCACTCCCACGCCCAAAGTACGACGCTTCATGCTCGCTTCGTAGGCCGCGGGCACCGGGTATTCCTGATAATCCAACAAACTATCCAATGCCCGCACAATCAAATCGGCCAAGTTCTCCAACTCATCCAAGCTGCTTAATGCACCCAAGTTAAAGGCTGACAATGTACACAGAGCTATTTCACCGCTAGCATCATCAATGCTTTCCAGTGGCGATGTTGGTAAGGCAATTTCCAAACACAAATTACTTTGACGGACCGGGGCTTTGGCCGGATCAAATGCGCTGCGGGTGTTACAATGATCAACGTTTTGCAAGTAGATGCGCCCTGTCTGAGCGCGTTCTTGAGCAAACTTGCTGAACAAATCTACAGCCTTCACGGTACGTTTACGAATGGCAGCATTATTCTCGGCTTCAGCGTAAAGCTTTTCAAACAAATCCTGATCTTCAAAGAAGGCATCATATAAGCCAGGCACATCTGACGGGCTGAACATGGTGATGTTGCCACCTTTGATCAGACGCTGATACATCAAGCGGTTAAACTGCACCCCATAATCCATATGGCGAGCACGGTTTTCTTCCACCCCACGGTTGTTCTTCAGCACCAGTAAGGACTCAACCTCTAGGTGCCAAATGGGGTAAAACAAGGTGGCGGCTCCGCCACGCACACCACCTTGAGAACAGCTCTTAACCGCTGTCTGGAAGTGCTTAATAAAAGGGATCATTCCTGTATGGAAGGCTTCACCGCCACGAATAGGACTACCTAGAGCACGAATACGACCCGCATTAATGCCGATACCAGCGCGCTGGCTGACATACTTAATAATGGCACCCGCTGTGGCATTAATCGAATCTAGAGAGTCACCACATTCGATCAAAACACAAGAGCTAAATTGACGCGTTGGTGTGCGCACACCGGCCATAATAGGCGTAGGTAGTGACAGCTTGAATAATGAGCAAGCATCATAGAAACGTTTTACATAATCCAAACGCACATCTCTGGGATAACCAGAGAATAAGCAGGCACCCACCAGCATATAAAGGATCTGAGGGCTTTCGTACATTTCTCCACTAACACGGTTTTGAACTAGATACTTACCTTCCATCTGTTTAACAGCCGCATAGCTGAAGCTCATGTCTCGGGCATGATCCAGATGGTGATTTAGCTCTTCGTATTCGGCTTTTGTATAGTCAGTTGACAGTGCGGGGTCATAACGGTTGTCTGCCACCATCTTTTGCACATGCTCATACAAGTGCGGTGGTTCAAATTGACCAAAGGCTTTTTTGCGCAAATGGAAAATAGCCAAACGGGCAGCCAAATACTGGTAATCCGGCGTCTCTTCCGAGATCAGATCAGCAGCTGACTTTATAATTGTTTCATGAATATCTTCGGTGCGGATGCCGTCGAAGAACTGAATATGGGATTTAATTTCTACTTGGGATACAGAAACATTTTGCAAACCTTCTGCGGCCCAATGGATCACACGGTGGATTTTTTCCAGGTCGATTTTTTCCTGCTCACCAGCGCGCTTCGTCACCATTAAGTCTTGCATATCGTGCCTTTGTGCCTATGCGTTATTTAAACTATAGTTTTTGTTATTTTTCTTATTATAAGATTAGGCTTACGATAGTCAGTCCCAGCAAGGGGTTAGCAAGAGCGAGACTCAAATACGCTCATGATCAATAGTGATCGTTTAACACAAAAACACTACATCTAGTGCACAAACTACCTAGCCGGCACTAAATATAGATTTTCACGGTGCTAAAATCAAGTAAAAAATCTACTCTTTTTTACGCCAATAGGCTTGACTTTATGCAACCACACGCAGACCAAGGGCTGACGCCAACTACAAATATCAGCCCTTCTATTTTGGCCTGTTTTATGCCAATTAAACGGCTGTCATCAAAACTGTCCAGCTTCATGGACCCTATTAAGATCAAGTGGTATTTGCACATCCATCAGAATCACCCGCCAATACCCAGTCCACCTGATGCAGGGTATCGTAACGTTTATGAAACCAATCTTCTGTAGCTTGCCAATGTCGCCACCAATCGGTGCTTGGCTGCGGCCTAGCAATCACACGCTGGTGGCGAATTTTACTACTGATACTTACCATCACCGAACAGTCTAACCAGGGCTGCAATTCACCAATAGTAGAAAACACGCCCTCCAATAAAATGACGCCATGGGGATGAATAGTTTTAGCGGGCAACAAAGTTTGCGTCAACCAGTCCAAAGCATGCCATGAGGCACTGTCACCATTGTGCAAAGGTTGTAATACCTGATCGACCACATAAGCAGCAGGAAAATAAGCCTGCACCGCCTTGGCACATTGTAATTGCTGTTGCAGCTTGGACAAGGGGCGATAGAAATCATCTAGTCTAATTATCTGACAGTGTGACAACTGCTCACATAACCAGGTGGCTAAAGTTGACTTGCCAGCGCCAGCATAACCATCAATAGCGACGAATAGTGTCGTTTTTTGCTGGGCCTGCTGCATGATCGCGTGTAATAGTTGTGGGCGGGATATCATGCTTCTAGTTTAACATCGCTATGACTTGAGCCCCAGTGTTAAAATCTTTAAACTGGATATTTTAAGGCATTGCGATGCCCCAAATACACAACCCCAAGAGCTGACTATGATTCTCGTCCTATCGCCCGCTAAAACTCTCGATTACGACACACCTACTCAGATTAACACCTACAGCCAACCTACCATGTTAACGCAGGCGCAAGAGCTTATAGACCAATTGCAGGGTATCAGCCCTCAAGATCTGGCCGCGCTGATGAAATTGAGTGACAAGCTGGCAGCGCTTAACGTTGCCCGTTATGGCTCTTGGCAACAGCCCTTTGACAGCAACAACGCCAAACAAGCCGTGCTGGCCTTTAAAGGCGATGTGTATAGCGGCTTAGATGCTGCTTCTTTGAGCGCCGATGATTTGCAGTGGGCCCAGGCTCACCTACGTATTTTATCTGGTTTATATGGCTTGCTACGCCCACTGGATTTAATGCAGGCTTATCGTCTAGAGATGGGCACCAAACTGGCCAATGCCAAAGGCAAAGACCTGTATGCCTTTTGGGACCATCAGATCACCGAACAACTCAATCAGGAACTGGCCCAACAAAGCCATCCAATACTCGTCAATCTTGCCTCCAATGAGTATTTTAAGGCTGTTAAAAAGAAGCACCTAGCTGCCGAGATCATCACCCCTGTATTTAAAGATCAGAAAAATGGCCAATTCAAGATAATCAGCTTCTATGCAAAAAAAGCTAGAGGACTGATGGCCCGTTGGATTATCGAAAATCGCATCACTGACATTACCCACATAAAACAATTTGATAGTGCTGGTTACTATTACAGTAACCAGCACAGTAGTGGTAATGAATGGGTATTTTTGCGTAATGAAGGTGACGCCTGATTTAGCCCAACAACAGCCAGGCCAGAGCACCATAGCGAGCAGCCTTGCCCAAAGCTATCAATGCCAGGCTGGGCCAGCGTGCCCAGCCTAACATGCCTGCGCCCAAGGCCACAGCATCACCAACGACCGGCAACCAAGTGAGCAATAGCAACCAGCGCCCATACCGCTGCAAGCCTTGTAGCACGGATCTGCCAGGTGTTGCTATGCGCAGCTTTTTAGCTAGTTGCCAAGTGCTACCTAAACGCCCTAGGCCCACCCCCATATAAAAGGTAATGAATCCACCTAGGCTATTGCCCAAAGTCACGGCCAACCACAAACCAAGCGCTTGCTGGGGATAGGTCAATAATTGTTGACTAAAAAGCAATTCTGAAGCACCGGGCAAAATCGTTGCCGCCAACAAGCCAGAAACAAATAGAGCAAACCAAGACACCAGCATCAATGGTGTTTACTAGGGTTAGTAGGGATATATAGATTCAGCATAAGTAGCCAATTCCTGCAATAAAGACTGGCTCTGTGGGTCAGCGTGCTCTTGAGCAAGCTGATTAAGTTCAGCACCAAACTGCTCAAAGGTACGCACACCCTGAGGCTCTCCTGCTAATAAGCGCTGCTGACGGAATATTTCCCATTGCGCCGACTCAGCAGTATTTAACTGCTCGGGATAGCTGCGACCTTTCATGCGCATCAACAGTCGTGGCAAGCGCTCATCATGAAAAGCAAAAGCACTGGAACCCCATTGCTGAGGCACGGTGGCATGAACTTGTTGCATCATACGCTTATCATGATCGTCAAAAAAACCACCACCATACAAGGCACCATCGACGTCACCTACGGGCATAGGTTGGCGCTGCCGATATGCCTCTACCACACGATCCACAAAGGCAGGATTGGCTTGCAAACAGCGCAAATGATCGATGCTAGTTTGTCGTTCAACGCCATATTGGCGGCCGGTTTCTTCAGCCAAGGTGTTCATTGGTGCCACGAAAGGGCATTTATTGACGTGTACTTCTTGAACCGGCAAACGCGGCTTATCGCCCAGCTCTTGCTGACGCGAAAACAGAGCTAACTTTAGCTCATCAACGCTAGCATCAAACCACTGTTTTGGGTCTTGGCGTAGGTCGAACACCAACACCCCATTATTATTGCTGGGGTGTTTGGCCATGGCCGCCACTAGTGCCATATAACCTTTTTGACGACCGTACATGCCAGCAATATGTAGCACAGGCTTATGCATCTGCAAATCCAGCTGACCCCACACCTGCGCTTTGTGCTTCATTTGAAAAGCAAAATTATAAAGTCGTGGCTGGGCTTCACGTAATTTTTTAGCTAAAGCAATGGTAGCCCATACATCCGCCAAGGCGTCATGGGCATCACCATGCTCAATGCCGTTGGCCGGTGCCAACTGGTCTAATTTCAGGACTAACTCTTGGGCCTCGTTGCGAGGCCAGTTGATACCTTCTGGGCGCAAAACTGAAGCACCTCTCACTAGGTCTAATAAATCCCAGCGACTATTACCACCTTGCCACTCTCGAGCGTAGGCATCAAAGCAATTGCGGTACAGACCATAACGAGTAAATTCATCGTCAAAACGTAGATTGTTATAACCCACCACGCAGGTCCCAGGCTCACTCATTACGGCGTTGATACGAGCCATGAACTCGACTTCTGGTAAGCCTTCTTGCATAGCGAGTTGAGGCGTTATACCGGTCACCATGCAAGCGCCGGGAGATGGCAAATAGTCATCTGCAGGGCGGCAATACCACATCATGGGCTCACCAATGGGGTTAAAATCCAAATCAGTACGAATAGCAGCAAACTGCACAGGCCGATCGAAACGCGGATCAATACCAAAGGTTTCGTAATCATGCCAAAGAATAGATTGGGTCTGGTCAGGCTGGTAGGCCACAGCAATAACTCCCTATAGTGATATGCCACTATTGTAGCTGGGGCCTAATTGTTTGCACAGGGCATTGACCAGGTAATTTAACCCACCAAACTGAAAAGGCTTGCCCCTCAATGAAAACTAGCCGCGATAGTAACGCTGGGGGACGAAAGGCATAGTGGCCACGCGGCAAGGCAATTGTTTACCCCGCACCAAAGCCAATACCAAAGTGCCTACCTCGGCATAGCTAGCATCGATATAAGCCATGGCGACTGGCGCACCAACAGTAGGACCAAAACCGCCGGATGTCACCCTACCAATCGCTTGCCCATCGGTATTCGCTACTTCCACTCCCTCACGCACAGGTGCACGGCCTTCTGGTAACAAACCAACACGCAATTGGGCTGGGCCTGCGGCCAATTCGGCCAAGATTATGTCGGCCCCGGGAAAGCCACCTGCACGCTCACCCGCAGGACGGCGAGCTTTCTGCATAGCCCACATTAGATTGGCTGTCACTGGCGTAATTGTCGAATCCAAATCATGACCATATAGGCACAAACCAGCTTCTAGGCGCAAAGAGTCACGCGCCCCCAAACCAATCCACTCCACTTCATCAAATGCCAGCAAGGCGGCAGCTAATGCTTGCGCTCTGTCGTTGGGTACAGAAATTTCCACACCATCTTCACCGGTATAACCGGCCCGTCCAACAAAACAATCGTGACCCAAAATAGACACGGGCCTAGCATCCATAAAACGCATGCTCGACACCTCTGGCGCCAAACGGGCCAGTACGGCGACAGCTTGTGGGCCTTGCAGGGCAAGGAGCGCGCGATCGGTTAACTCTTGCAGTTCAATATCTGCTGGCAAGTGAGCACGCATATGGGCAATATCCTGCGCCTTGCAAGCCGCATTCACTACCACAAAGAAATGATCATCAGCACGCGTCACCATAAGATCATCCATAATGCCGCCCTGAGCATTAGTAAACATACCATAACGCTGACGTCCAACGCCCAAATCAACGTAGTTGGCCGGGATCAACGCTTCTAAGGCTAGGGCGATCGCTTCTGTAGAGGGCCCCGTTAGTTTCACCTGCCCCATATGGGAAACATCAAACAAGCCCGCTGCAGCGCGACAATGTAAATGTTCCTGCTTAACACCCAAGGGATATTGCACAGGCATTTCATAGCCAGCAAAAGGGACCATTTTAGCACCAGCTTCAAGGTGCATAGCGTGAAAAGGGGTAACTAAGAGACTATCCGACATGATGTACTCCACCGGGTTATTTAAACTATCAAACCTATAGTAGGTTGATATGGTGGAGGCGATTATAGGCAAGTTTCGTATAGGAAACAAATTTTCCTTTAATATTTTTCCCAGCTTTCAAATAACACGACTCATAGCCATGCACCAATAACCATCAGGAGTCACAATAACTAGCGAGCCACAACCCACAATACCAGTGCATCTCGCTCACTCAGGCTAACTAATCCATGGCCCATGTTGGCATCATAATACATGCTATCACCTGGCTGTAGAGAAATAGGTTCATAAAACTCGGTATACAAGGCCACTTCGCCTTCTAGTACTAGCAAAAACTCCTCGCCTTCGTGCCGAACCCAATCAGAAAAGTCCTCAAAACTACGCGCTCGGACACGCGTTTTAAAAGGAATCATTTTCTTGCGCGCCAACTCTGTGGACAGTAATTCATGCTCATAAGTACTAGTAGGATGGGAAGTACCTTCACCCACTTTAGTGAGCACTCGACGCCCAGAAGTCATAGAACTCTTGGGCTTAGCAAACAATTGCGGTATATCAATATCCAAACCATGTGCCAATTTTTGCACGGCCGTAAAGGTGGGAGATATCTGTTCATTTTCAATCTTGGAGAGAGTAGAGCGCGCCAGGCCTGTCTTTTGACTGGCCTCCTCCAGAGTCAAATTCATGTTGTGGCGAATCTGCCGTAAGCGCTTGCCTAACTGCAGCGGCTCTACCGTTGCTCCCGCACCAGAACCAGATTCTATTTTTAATTCGGGCATATCTGGTTGCTCATCAGACATGGGGTTCTCCTAGATTCTATTGTTTACCAATTACACAAACACGAATGCTATCACGGCCATGGTTCAAGTGCCATTTGGCGACTCGAACTGACGTCATCAGAAGCACATAAGCATACTTTATGTTTCCTATAGGAAATTTTATTGATTGCCGTTTCCTGAAATGGTATCCTGCCCAAGCATTATTGGTAGCATCGTACCAATTAATAACAATCATTAACTGGAAGGACCAGACTATGAGCAACATCCCTGCAGAATTGCGCTACACCAGCTCCCATGAATGGGTTGCTGACAACGGCGACGGCACTATTACTGTTGGTATCACCGACCACGCCCAAGAGGCGCTAGGAGACATCGTATTCATTGAAGCTGTAGATGCCGGGCGCGAACTCGACGCTGGTGAAGAGTACACCGTCATTGAATCGGTAAAGGCCGCCTCTGATTCTTATGCCCCCCTGGGCGGTACCGTAGTCGAATTTAACGAAGCACTAGAAGACGCACCGGAAACCATCAACGAAGAGCCCTACACCGATGGCTGGATTATGAAACTGCGAGTAGCCAACACTGCTGACCTTGATGGTCTATTGGATGCCGAAGGTTACGCAGACGTTGTCGCTAACGAAGAATAGACAAATCCTAGGCACTTTATACGTCTTTCAAGACACTCTCGTTCACCAGGGGTCTGTGCGCAATTAAAAACTAGGCTTTCTTATAAGGCATCAAAGCGTTTAATAATGGCGGTTACTTAACCTAAATGATCGCTGATCAAACAAACTTATTGCTGCATTAGAGCCCTATCGCTTTTGCGCAAAGATTTCCACAAGCATAGCCGGCCCCAAGCCATAACCAGGGGCCTAATCAAGAGGTTTTACCATGTCGAACCAGCCTACCCTGTCTGATTTGATCCAAGAGCACGAATTTATCCAGCGCCATATTGGGCCAGATCAGGCTGACACACAGGCCATGTTGGAATACTTGCAATTGTCCAGCCCTGAAGAGCTGTTGCAACAAACCGTGCCAAATAGCATCCGTCTGGAACAGCCCCTGGCCCTGCCAGCCCCTCTTTCAGAAAGCCAAACCTTAGCAAAACTTAAGGCCATGGCGGCAAAAAACGATGTCAAAACCTCTTGTATTGGTATGGGTTACAGCAATACCAAAGTGCCAAATGTCATCTTACGCAATGTCATGGAAAACCCAGCCTGGTATACGGCTTATACCCCCTACCAGCCTGAAATAGCCCAAGGTCGTTTGGAAGCGCTACTAAACTACCAACAAATGATCATGGACTTAACTGGTATGGAGCTGGCCAACGCATCCTTATTAGATGAAGCTACTGCTGCAGCCGAAGCCATGGCCTTATGTAAACGTGCCAACAAGAAAAAATCTGCCACCTTTTTGGTTGATAGTAATACTCACCCACAAAATCTATCCGTAATTCGTGCTCGTGCCGAGTATTTTGGATTTGACATTGTGGTAGGCAACCCCGCAACAGATTTAGATAAACACGATGTGTTTGGTGTCCTGGTACAGTACCCCGGCAGTAATGGTGACATTGTCGACCTAGCATCTATCTGTGATCTAGCTCATGCCCAAAATGCTCTGGTAGCGGTTGGTGCTGATATAATGAGTCTGGTGTTGCTAAAGGCCCCAGGACATCTGGGTGCCGATGTGGTTTTTGGCAGCAGCCAACGCTTTGGCGTGCCTTTGGGTTTCGGCGGTCCACACGCCGCCTTTTTTGCCAGTAAAGACAAGTATAAGCGCTCCATTCCTGGCCGTATTATCGGTGTTTCCATTGATAGTAAAGGCAACAAAGCTCTGCGCATGGCTATGCAAACCCGCGAACAACACATTCGCCGCGAAAAGGCCAACTCCAATATATGCACAGCACAAGCACTACTGGCCAACATGTCGTCTTTTTATGCGGTGTACCATGGGCCTCAAGGCCTCCGCACCATTGCAAGTCGCATACAAGCCTTTACGGCCATGCTAGCTTGCACCTTGGCTAAGCAAGGCTTTAGTTTAAACAACCAACACTTCTTCGATACTATTACCGTCGCCACAGGTGACCAAACCAAGGCCATCAACGAACGAGCAGTAGCCGCCGGCTACAACTTGCGCTGCGATAGCGCTGACAGCCTTGGCATTAGCCTAGACGAGACGACCCGTGTTGAGGACCTGCAACAGTTAGCGAGTGTATTTAGCGATACTGATTATCAGTTGGACTCCGAGGCTCTGTATGCCGAGGTTATTGCCGAGCATTCCGGCATTGCTGCGCACATGCAGCGCGAAGACGCCATCTTGAGCCACCCTGTCTTTAACAGTTACCACAGTGAAACTGACATGCTGCGATACCTAAAGCAGTTGGAGAACAAGGACTTCTCATTGGTACATGGCATGATACCCCTTGGCTCTTGCACCATGAAACTCAACGCAACAGTACAAATGGCACCAGTTACTTGGCCTGAATTCGCCAACATGCACCCCTTTGCACCGGCGAATCAGACCCAAGGGTACCTAGAACTCATTCGCTCACTGGAAGACCAATTGGTCGAAATCACAGGCTATGACAAGGTATCCATGCAGCCCAATTCCGGTGCCCAAGGTGAATACGCTGGCCTTATTGCTATTCGCAAATACCAAGAGAGTATTGACCAAGGCCATCGCAATATTTGCTTAATCCCAAGTTCAGCGCACGGTACCAACCCAGCCAGTGCCGCCATGGCCGATATGAAAGTCATTGTGACTCGTTGTGACGAACAAGGTAACGTCGATATTGGCGATTTGCGCGCTAAAGCCGAAGAGCACTGCGACAACCTATCCTGCTTAATGATCACCTACCCGTCAACTCACGGGGTGTATGAAGAAAGCATAATAGACATTTGCCAGATCATTCATGACAACGGTGGCCAGATATACATGGACGGTGCCAATATGAATGCACAAGTGGGCATTAGCAAACCCGGCCTCATTGGCTCTGATGTTTCACACTTAAATCTGCATAAAACCTTCGCCATCCCCCATGGTGGCGGTGGCCCAGGCATGGGGCCCATAGGGGTTAAAGATCACTTGGCTCCGTTCTTGGCAAACCACCCTGTGATACCGGTTCACGGCGAACAAAATGGTAATCACGCAATAGCGGCCGCCCCCTACGGCAGTGCATCAATTCTACCCATTTCCTGGGCTTATATTACCCTGTTGGGCGCCAAAGGTTTGCAAGACTCTAGCACTATGGCGATAGTCAATGCTAACTATATGACAGCGCGACTGGCTGAGCACTTTCCTATTTTATATCGCGGCAATCATGACCGTGTTGCTCATGAATGCATTGTCGATATTAGGCCTCTTAAAGAAGCCACTGGTATCAGTGAAGAAGATATTGCCAAGCGTTTGATGGACTATGGTTTTCATGCCCCTACCATGTCATTCCCAGTAGCAGGCACACTCATGATCGAACCAACGGAATCCGAATCCAAAGGTGAAATTGACCGCTTCTGCGATGCCATGGCCGCTATTCGTAACGAGATTAAAAAGATTGAAAACGGCGAATGGAGTCCCAAGGCCAATCCCTTAAAAATGGCACCACACACACAAACGGACCTCGCTAGCCATGGTTGGAACCGCGGCTACTCGCGCAGTGTTGCGGCCTTCCCGAGTGCAGCCACAGCGGCGGGCAAATTCTGGCCTGCGGTAAATCGTATCGATAATGTTTATGGCGATCGCAATTTGATTTGCTCCTGCCCACCGCTAGAGGCCTACGCAGATTAAACCTACACATTATTAGATCGTACCTTCAAAATCCCGGCCACGCCGGGATTTTTTTATATCATCTACTACCTGCTCGAGGGCGGCCAAAGCCAAACCGCACCCAGTGCATAATTAGCACTGCGGCTAGTGAACAACCTGCCAAACCCAGTGTTAACGGGATGATGGTTGTCGTAACAGACATGCCTACCACGACGCCAAAGGGTATGGAAATAATCGTAGACCCTGAACCGACAACCGATGCCCCCATTCCAGCCAGCTTGCCAAGTGGCTCCATGGCTAATGCATGCAGGTTACCAAACTGAAAGCCAAGTCCTGCAAATATGACAAAAAAGAAGGCCATCATAGACATTAAAGGAGGCACACCATCAAATGTACTGGCGTAGGCATACAAACAGACGGAAAACACCAAAACAATCATATTGCTGCACTGTACCAAACGGTACATACCCCAGCGCATCACCAATCGAGCATTAAGCAAAGAAGAAACCACATTGGGCAATATTAACAAGCTAAAGTAGAGAGGAAAGGCATCACCAACCCCATAGATTCCCTGGAACAAAACCTGGCTGGAACTTAGATAGCCTAAAAAGCCACCAAATACCATGCCGCTGACCACGGTGTAACCTGCAGCCACACGATTCTTTAATACACTAACCAGTGCTTTCCATAACGCCTTGGGGTGAATTGACCGCTGATTTGCAGGGTCTAGTGTTTCATTAAGGCGCAGCCAGGTCCAAAAACTCAATAGCGCCGCCAACACAATGTACATGACAAATATATACTGCCAAGGGGCGTACCATAGAATCACCTGCCCCACCATAGGTGCCATGATTGGCACAATCATAAATACCGTAGTGGCAAAAGACATCACCCGAGCCATGACTCTGCCTTCAAAACAATCCCTGACTATCGCCGTTACAATAATACGTGGGCCAGACGCACCAATGCCTTGTAAGACACGCCCCAAAACAGCCACTTCCAGAGACTCGGCAGTCAGCACAATGCCACAGCCTGCAGCAAACACCAGCATGCCGGCATAAATGCCCGGCAAGCGTCCTATCCTATCCGACAGGGGGCCGTATAGGAGTTGACCCAAAGCAAAGCCAGCAAATAAGCCAGTAAGTATAAATTGTATTTGGCTGGTAGAAACAGCAAAATCAGTGGCCATAAACCCCAATGCCGGCAGTACGGCATCAATAGCCAAGGCCACCATGGACATCAAGGAGGCAATTAGGAAGATGAATTCCACCATGCCTATTATTTGATTGGCAGGTGTTTTAGATAGTGACATAGAAACCTAAGGAAATAGCAGAAACAGGCTGTCAAACATGATACCAGCTTCGGATAAAGACACCACATAATAAGTTTGGTTTGGATTGATATATTACTAATACGTTAAAACTATACGCAATGTATGATTTACTTTTCACCTCATGCAAAAACAACTGCTTGGCCCTACCGTTACTTTAACAATGACAATTAGCACGGCTCTTACTAATGAAGAAGCCATGGTGGTTATAAACGCCAACAGGCAAATAACCGATGTCTATTCCATTAAACTCACACTCAACATTAAAAACTTAACCATATGATTATATTATATTTTTTTAACATATAGGCAGTTATGCAAATTCTAACACAGGGCATTGCGTAATTTCGATTGCTGCCATTCTTGTCTTTCCTATACAGTGCAACAGTCAAAGTGACTTTCTATTAATCTGACGGTTCAATGGGAGCTGATAGCCAGCAAGCATTGCCTCGTCATTGCTATAGCTTGAAAAGAGCGACCTTTCCAAGAGATATCATATCGATTGGAAAGTAAGATTAAAATCAACTTCCTAGGATAGAATAATGAAAAAAACACTACTCGCGCTCAGCCTTGGGTTAGGACTCGCTGTGTCAGGAGCGGCTCAGGCAAAAACTCTGGTATTCTGCTCTGAGGGCAGCCCAGAGGGCTTCAACCCTTCATTGTATTCTGCGGGCACCACTTTTGATGCCTCATCACAAACATTGTTCAACCGCTTAGTCCAATTCGAAGCTGGTTCAACCAAGGTTGTACCAGGCTTAGCAGAATCTTGGACAGCATCTGCAGACGGACTGGAATACACCTTTAAACTGCGTAAAGGCGTCAAATTCCACACCACCAAAGATTTCACGCCGACCCGTGACTTTAATGCCGATGACATCTTGTTCACCTTTAACCGGATGTGGAAAGAAGATCACCCATACCATGATGTGTCTGGTGGTGACTACAAGTACTTTGGTTGGATGAGCATGGGCGACCTGCTCAAGTCCATCGAAAAAGTCGACGACTACACCGTTAAGTTCACCTTAAACTACGCCGAAGCACCTTTTGTGTCTAACATGGCCATGGATTTTGCTTCTGTTTTATCAGCTGAATATGGTGATGTACTAGCGGCAGCTGGCAAAAAAGACGACATTGATCACAAGCCTGTAGGCACCGGTCCTTTTGTCTTTAAGTCTTACCAAAAAGACGCCATGATCCGCTACACAGCACATGATGACTATTGGGGTGGCCGCTCTAACATTGATAAGCTCGTGTTTGCCATCAACACAGATGCCAACGTGCGTTATCAAAAGATGAAGGCTGGTGAATGTCATGTAATGCCTTATCCAAACCCAGCCGATGTGGCTGCCATGGATAAAGATCCTGATATCAACTTAATGCGCCAAGAAGGCCTCAACGTTGGTTATTTGGCTTTCAATACCGAGAAACCTCCTTTTGATCAAAAGGCAGTGCGTCAAGCATTAAATATGGCTATTAACAAGCAGTCCATCTTGGACGTGGTATTTAAAGGTGCAGGCTCAATCGCCAAGAATCCAATTCCACCTACCATCTGGTCATACAACAACGATGTTAAAGATTATGACTATGACCCAGAAAAAGCCAAAGCAATGTTGGCGGCCGCCGGTGTTACTAATCTGAAAACCAACATCTGGGCCATGCCAGTGCAGCGTCCATATAACCCCAACGCCCGTCGTATGGCTGAATTGATTCAAGCCGACTGGGCCAAAGTGGGTGTGGAAGCTGAAATCGTCACCTTTGAGTGGGGCGAGTATCTGAAGCGTTCAAAGAATGGTGAGCACGATACCGTGTTACTAGGTTGGACCGGTGATAACGGCGACCCAGACAACTTCATGTATGTGTTGCTGGGCTGTGACTCCGCTAAGAGCGGTGGTAACAGAGCGCGTTGGTGTAACCAAGAGTTTGACAGCACCTTACGTCAAGCCAAGCAAGTCACCGACCAAGCCAAGCGTACTGCATTGTATGAAAAGGCACAGGTCATCTTTAAAGAAGAAGCGCCTTGGGTAACCATCGCACACTCTGTTGTATTTAAGCCAGTTCGCAAAGAAGTTAGTGGTTTCAAGGTTCATCCTTTAGGCAGCCACATCTTCTACGATGGTGTCGATATCAACTAACAAAACTCTAGGTCTTGTTGTTAGACCCAATAGCTACGTCCCTTGGGCGTAGCTATTCAGCCTAACTTCCACCCCTAGTCGCTTTTCCCGCCGCGAGATAATCTATGCTCAGTTTTTTAATCAAACGCTTGTTAGTGCTGGTGCCAGTATTCTTTGGTGTCACCTTAGTGGCCTTTGGCTTCATCCGCGCTCTGCCTGGAGACCCTGTGGAAGTGCTAGCAGGGGAACGCGGGGTCACGCCAGAACGTCACGCCGAGCTGATGGCACAAATGGGTTTTGATAAACCTATATGGCAACAATATTTTAGCTATATCGGCGACGTATTACAGGGCGACCTAGGCACTTCGCTAATTACCAATCGGCCCGTTATTGAAGAATTTTTCGAGTTGTTTCCCGCGACTGCTGAATTGGCGATATGCGCCATATTATTTGCTGTCATCATCGGTATTCCAGCAGGACTTATTGCCGCCGTTAAACGCGGCTCAATAATTGATCAAGGCATTATGAGCTTCTCACTGGCTGGTTACTCCATGCCCATTTTTTGGTGGGGTCTTTTACTCATCATCCTATTCTCCAACACCTTGCATCTAACACCTGTATCAGGCCGCTTATCCTTTTTGTTTGATGTGGAGCCCGTTACAGGCTTTATGTTAATCGATAGTCTATTAGGCGATGAGGATGGAGCCTTTGCTTCGGCTCTACATCACTTAGTCTTACCGGCTATAGTGTTAGGCACTATTCCCTTGGCAGTCATTGCCCGCCAAACACGTTCTGCGATGTTGGAGGTACTTAGCGAAGACTACGTCCGCACGGCTAAAGCCAAAGGGCTATCACCCGTGCGCGTAATAGCGTTGCATGCTTTACGCAATGCCATGATCACAGTTGTCACCGTCATCGGTTTGCAAGTAGCTGTGCTCTTGGCAGGTGCTATTCTCACGGAAACTATCTTTGGTTGGCCAGGTATTGGTAAATGGATTATCTTCTCGGTGTTTAGCCGTGATTACTATGCTGTGCAAGGGGGATTGTTATTGATTGCCGTTTGCGTCATGACTGTCAACCTCATCGTTGACCTGCTGTACGGCCTAATTAACCCCCGAATTCTACATTGAAAACTTAACTATGAACGCCATTACTAAACTTACTTCCCGATCTGTGCGCCTACAACAATGGCGAGAATTCTGGTTCTACTATAGTGCTAGTAAAACTGCCGTGGCAGGTCTGGTATTTCTTATCGCTGTGGTGTTAATGGCTTTGTTTGCTGATGTCATTAGTCCACATTTACCTTCTGAACAATACCGAGAATTTGCCGAGTTACCACCGGCTTGGATGGAGGGGGGCCAAATGCGCTTCTTCCTAGGTACTGATTATGCAGGTAGAGACATGCTGTCTCGCATCATCCATGGCTCTCGCTTATCTTTGATTGCTGGCTGTATCGTGGTGGTGATGTCCATGTCTATTGGCATTCTATTAGGCCTAATTGCTGGCTATAGAGGCGGCTGGTTAGAAACCATTATTATGCGCATCATGGATACCATCATGGCCGTGCCCGGCTTACTGATGGCGTTGGTATTGGTCGCTGTATTAGGGCCTGGTTTGCTCAATGCCATGGTGGCCATCGCTATCACTTACACACCCTCTTTTGTGCGCCTAACTAGAGCCTCAACGATTACCGAGTTGAATCGTGACTATGTCACAGCCAGCCGCGTCGCCGGGGCGGGGCCTGTACGCTTAATGTTCATCAGCATCCTACCTAACTGCATGGCACCATTGATTGTACAAGGCACTTTAAGCTTTTCCACGGCCATCCTTGATACTGCAGCCCTTGGCTTTTTGGGCATGGGCGCACGTGCACCGTTGCCTGAATGGGGCACCCTCATTGCCGAAAACCGTGACCTTATGTTAAGTGCACCATGGACTGTGACCTTTCCTGGTATTGCCATTTTGTTGGCCGTTCTGGCTATTAATTTAATGGGCGATGGCTTGCGTGATGCCCTAGACCCTAAGTTAAAGAGATCCTAACCATGAGCCTCTTGGATATTCGTAATTTGACAGTAGAATTTGCCACGGCTCATGGGGCTTTAAGAGCAGTAGATGGCATCAATTTACAACTCGATGAGGGTGAGATCGTCGCTATCGTGGGTGAATCTGGCTCAGGCAAATCAGTGGCCATGTTGGCACTAATGGGACTCTTGCCTTGGACCGCTAAAGTTACTGCTGATTGCATGCTCTTCGACAATCAAGACCTACTGCTTATGAGTCCTAAAAAACGGCGTAAAATCATAGGCAAAGACATCAGCATGATCTTCCAAGAGCCAATGACCAGCCTTAACCCATGCTTTACTGTCGGTTATCAAATTGCTGAGGTGTTAGCGCAACATTTTGGTGGTAGCCACCGTAGCCATCAAGAACGAACTATCGAACTCTTGCAACAGGTAGGCATTCCTGCCGCTGAAACGCGCTTAAAAGCCTATCCGCATCAGCTATCTGGTGGTATGTGTCAGCGCGTAATGATCGCCATGATGATTGCCTGCCAACCCAAATTGCTCATTGCTGACGAACCCACAACTGCTTTGGATGTAACCATTCAGGCACAAATACTAGACTTGCTAGTGGAGTTACAAAAGGCCAACGGTATGGCACTAGTGCTTATCACTCACGACATGGCCGTAGTCGCTGAGACAGCAGACAATGTGCTAGTTCAATATGCCGGCCAACAAGTAGAGCAAAGACCAGTAAAAGCATTATTCAACAACCCCAGGCATCCCTATACCCAAGCCTTACTTGATGCACTGCCAGAGCGCAGTGAGGGGCAGCTACTGAATGCAATTCCGGGGGTGGTACCAGGCCAACTTGATCGTCCACAAGGGTGTTTATTTAACCCTCGCTGCGAGCTTGTGCAAGAACACTGTCGCCAACAACCTCCCAGCCATCAGGAGGGCATACTCTGTCACTATCCATTGCCACTCATTAATGACCCTGCACCAGCCTCAGGGGAAACTTTATCATGAAACAACCGTTAATCCAGGCCCGTGACCTGCACAAACACTACCCTATCAAAGCCGGATTTTTAAAGGCTGACCAGTCTCTACATGCCCTCGCTGGTGCCAGTTTTGACCTATACCCTGGTCAAACTCTGGCCATCGTAGGGGAGTCAGGTTGTGGCAAATCGACCCTAGCTCGCATACTGACTTTAATTGAAGCACCCACCATAGGTCAGCTCACAATAGATGACATTGATGCTGGCACAAACATTAACAGTGCCACAAAAAAACGCTTACGCCAAACTGTACAAATGGTTTTTCAAGACCCGTTTGGCTCCCTAAACCCGCGTCAGACTATTGGCGCCATTTTGCAAGAGCCGCTATTAATTAACACTGACCTGAACGCCGCCCAACGCCAACAACAGGTCTTGCAAATGATGGCCCGTGTAGGATTACGTGAAGAACACTACTACCGTTATCCACATATGTTTTCTGGCGGTCAGCGCCAACGAATTGCTATTGCCAGAGCTTTAGTTCTCAATCCTAAAGTGGTTATATTAGATGAGCCAGTATCGGCATTGGATGTGTCAATTCAAGCACAAGTATTGAATTTACTGATGGAGCTACAACAAGAACTCGATTTGGCCTATGTATTTATCTCCCATGACTTAAGTGTGGTTCAGCACATTGCCGATCAAGTATTGGTTATGTATTTGGGTAAACCCGTAGAGCATGGCCCCAGCAACGCCGTATTTGCAGAGCCACAGCATCCCTACACACAAGCCTTGCTGTCAGCCACACCGCACGCTAATACAGACCAAAAACAACAACGCATTAAACTCACTGGTGAATTGCCGTCGCCGCTAGACCCTCCCACTGGTTGCACTTTTCACCCACGCTGCCAACATGCCATGCCAGCTTGTAAAACCGATACACCAGACATGAAAGAGCGACACAACGAGATTAGTACATCCTGTTTAATGTATTAGATTCTGGCCTACCACAAGGCTATTCGGTACCATTACTAGCCTGTAATGATTGCCATAAGTGTGCCAATTTTATATTGGCATTATTGCGCCTTCGGTACACACGGATTTGCAGATCTATATGCCAAGCTTGGTCTCCAGAAATATGCAATAAGCCCTGATCAAGCTCGGTTTGGGCCAAACTCTGGGGTACCCAACCAAGACCAAAGCCTTGCTGAATAAGCGCCTTGCTATTGACCGCTTGGCTATTCTCATTGACCGCCACTAATTGGCTGGGAAAATCTGGCTCTACCTGACTGGCAATCACTTGCGCCAATAAAGTTTGGGGGTGATAGGCTATGTAAGGGATATAGCTTTGTTGTGAGCCCGCGGCTTTGGCCTTTAGTGTAAATAAAATCGTACCGTTAGCACCACCAGCACTCATTGGCAATAGCACATCATGGCCAAGGGTAACATACTCGACTTCTTGCTCGCTCAACTCGGCATCCAACAGCATATCCGCATGCCAATAAATCAACAACAAATCACACTGCCCTTGCAATAATGCCTGGCTATATTCATTGCCTAGCCAATTACAAGCGGCCAAATCAATGGTTAAATGGTCCTCACCCGCCAGAGTCTTTTGCAATTCTTGTCGCCATGTTGGCAAGAAGCTCAACAGCAAAGATTGACTGGTAGCCAACTTGATTTGCGCCTTTTGTTGCTGATCTATAGCAATACACTCACTTTTGGTTTGCCTTAATTGCGTAGAAACCTGTTCGCAAGAACGCAAGAACACTTCTCCCGCGGCTGTTAGCTGCAAAGGCAGGCAATTTCGATCTATTAGCTGCACACCCACTTCTTCTTCGAGTAACTTGATACGACGACTGAACGTCGGTTGACTAACATGGCGCTCGTCTGCCGCACGAGAAAAATGCCGCGTCCGAGCCAGGGCGCAAAAATCATCCAACCACCGCAATTCCATAGTACTAACGCCACCCTTGGTTAATTTCGTGACAAGCCACTTGATGATCAGCTACAACCTCTTGCAGTTGTGGTGATTGGTGGCGGCAAGCCTCAAAAGCGCGAGGGCAACGGTCTTGTAGACTGCAGCCCAAACGACTGGGAATACGATTGGGCACATCACCCACCAATTTGTGGTTATTGTTGGGGGGGGTATGAATTTGTGGTGATGCTGCCATTAACGCTTGCGTATAGGGGTGTTGAGGATCATTAAAAATCTGTTCACGACTAGCTATTTCGCAGATTTTGCCTTCATACATAACGGCCACGCGATCTGCCATATGTTCAACGGCCGCTAAGTTATGGCTAAAAATTAAATATGTGAGTTGTTTCTGTTGTTGCAATTGCGCCAACAAATTAAGAATTTGTGCCTGAATAGACACATCCAACGCAGACAAGGGCTCATCCGCTACAACAAATTCTGGTTGTACCATCAATGCCCGAGCAATATTAACCCTCTGCCTTTGGCCTCCCGATAGTTGGTGTGGGAAACGCTGCGCCAGCGAAGGGTCAATGCCCACCGCCGCGAGTTGGGCCAAAGCCTGCTCAATAGCAATGCTCCGATCTAATTGAGGGTGATGGTACATGACCGGTTCAACCAATACATGCATCACAGTCAGTCGTGGGTTCAGCGCTGTATAAGGATCCTGAAACACAATCTGCATACGCTGCCGATAGGCTTGGCGCGCCTTACTGCTGAGATGACTAATAGCGCGGCCCTCATAGCCTATACTACCGGCATCTGGTTGCTCTATACCCATGACCAAGCGTGCCAGAGTTGACTTGCCACAGCCACTTTCACCGACCACACACAAGGTTTCACCTTTATAAATAGCCAAGTCCAAGCCGTCAATGGCGTTGATGTGGCTCCTTTGCTGCCTAAACCACAAAGCACTATTTTCATGAGGCGCTGAATAGGCTTTGTGTAAATTGCTTATATCAACCAATGCCTGTCTCATAACGCCAGCTCCGTATCAGGATCCAATTCAGCTGGACGTGCCAAGATATGACAACTTGCTTGGTGGGTGCCATGGGGCGCCATTAATGGGGCTTGTCGATAACAAATATCCTCGGCATGTTCACAGCGCTTGGCAAAGGAGCATTGCTGCTGCAACTCTTGGAGTTGGGGCATTTGGCCAGGGATTTGATACAACTGCTGGCCAGGCGAACTCATGTTGGGCAGCGCCTTTATCAAACCCTGAGTATAGGGATGTTGAGCGTCATTAATCAGCATCTTTGTAGGGCCTTGCTCTACGATTTGCCCTGCATACATAATTAAACATCGGTCACTAGCATGGGCAACAAGGCTCAAGTCGTGACTAATGATTAATAGTGCTACCCCATTATTGTTGCATAAATGACTTAACAACCTCATCACCTCGGCCTGCATGGTAACGTCTAAAGCACTGGTGGGCTCGTCAGCAATAATCAATGCTGGCTCCAATGCCAAGGCCATGGCTATGGTGGCGCGCTGCCTTTGCCCAGCCGAGAGCTGATGTGGGTATTGTTGCATACGTGTTTCGGGTGCTGGAATATGCACCTGACGTAATTTATGCAAAGCCACAATATGGGCTTCTTTGCGGCTAATATTGCGATGGCTCAAAATACACTGGAGTAACTGTTGCTCAATGGTCAGACTGGGGTTCAGGTTGGTCATGGGATCTTGAAAGATCATGCCGATACGTCGCCCACGTATTTGCCTAAGCTGCTTACTATTGAGTTGGGTAAGCTCTTGCCTTTCAAACTCAACTCGACCTTTAAGTATGTGGGCACTTGATTCAAACAGCTGAATGATACTGGTGGCTAATAGTGACTTGCCAGCACCACTTTCACCCACTAAGGCGACACGCTCCCCCCGCCGAACTTGCAGGTTCACTCCTCGCAGCACATCAACATTAGGCTCATGTTGCCACCTAGACATGAAACTAACGTGCAGATCAGAGACTGTTAACAAGGGCTTACTCATGGTCTTTGGCCTATATTCTTGGGGTCCAAAGCGTCCCTGAGCCAGTCAGCAATTAAATTAATGCTAAGCAGCAGTAAAACCAGAGCCAGACCGGGCAACAGCGCAATCCACCAAAGGCCACTGAGCATATATTCAAATCCAGAACCAATCAAACCACCCAGAGATGGATTAGCATAGGGCATGCCGATGCCCAAGAATGACAAGGCGGCCTCTGCCAAGATCACGTAGGCCACTTGTAAGCTGGCAATCACCAATAGTGGCGACAGTGTATTGGGCAAGATATGAGACAGCATAATGTGGCGACTACGATAACCCAAAACCTGCGCCGCCAGCACATAGTCTTTATGTTTTTCGGCCAAGACACTGGCTCGCACCGTTCTGGCATATTGAGGCCAGTCCGCTATACCCAACACCAAAATCAACAACCAAGGAGACCAGGTATGATAATCTTGGGCACCAAGGGCCGCTTGTGTGATAGCCAATACCAAAATCGCTAGCATCAGACTAGAAAAAGTGAGCTGAAAATCGGCCATACCCATGACCATTCGGTCTATCCAGCCACCAAAATAGCCACTACTTAAGCCCAGCAATGTACCTATAGTAAATTGCACCGCCACGGCCCAAAAACCAACCCACAAAGAGGTTCTTAAGCCGTATAGAATACTACTTAACAAATCCCTGCCCAAACCGTCAGTGCCTAACACAAAGCGGCTATCACTTTGTCCGTGCCAAAAAGGTGGCAGTTCTGCATCCATGATATTTTGTTGTTGCAGGTTGGTCGGATCAAAAGGGCTTATCCACGGCGCCAGAAGTGCCAGTATGGACAACAGCAACAGCACAATGGAACTGACTAGCACCACCTTATTGGTTTTTAACTTTAACCACAGTTGATTGCGCCGGTAGCGACGCCAGACATAATGACCATGATATCTTGGTGTATTCATGGCGCCTTCAAACCTGATTTGCTAGCAACGCCTTGGTCTCTATGCCAAGGGGAAAGATAGGGATTAAACAGGCCATAAGCAAGATCAGCTAAAGCGCTAAACAACAAAAACATGGCACTCACTAAAATCAAATAAGCCGCCACTAGCGAGCCATCACTGCGCACGATAGCTTGCATAAATAAAGTACCCACTCCCGGCCACTGAAACAAGCTTTCTGCGACCAAGGTGTAAGCCATTGTAGTGCCAAGCTGTAAGCTTGCCATGGTTATAATTGGCAAGATAGCATTGCGCAAACCATAGCTCAGCCAAATGCGCCACGGTGCAATACCCATGGCCTGGGCAAATCTCACAGGGTTGCTATTCATCACCTGCATTAACTCAGCCCTTAATAACCGCAGAAATAAAGGTAACATGGCCAAGCTCAAAGCAACCGCTGGCATTATAATATGTTGCCAGCCAGAAACGGACAATAGGCCACTGTCCCAAAATCCCAACCGGATTACTTGACCACGACCAAAAGCCGGCAACCAATTCAATTCAACAGCAAACAAAAACACCATTAAACTACCAGTCAAAAATACCGGCACAGATATGCCCAACAAGCTAAACGCCATCACCCCGCGTGCTAACTTATGTTGCGGCACTATGGCCGTATAAAAGCCTAGGGGCAAGACCAGTAGCGCCACCAAGATACTAGCAACAAGCACGAGTTCAAAAGTGGCTGGTAATTTCTGCAATATAACGTGCAAATTAGGCTCATGATAAAATTGAGAGCGACCAAAATCACCTTCTAACAAACGACCTAAATATTGCCCCAAATCCATATGTAAGGTTTGTTGAGGACTTATCAGACCTAGCACCCAGTAACTCACAACCGCCACGGTCAACAACACCAAACAGCTGGTCAGCATACGTAGCAATAGTTTAATCACATGGTTCATCATAGAGCTACAACTAAGTCTGCAAGGTAAGGAATGTTGCCGATGGTCAGTACATCACCAATGTTAATACCCTCTCGGCTAGCCCAAGCCAAATGTTGCCAATGCAAGGGCACAAAAGCCGCTTCTTGGTAGATAATATGTTCTACCTGCTGCAGCATTATTTTACGTTTTTCTGGGTCGGTTTGTTTGGCACTGGCCAGCACCAAGCGATCCACTTCGGGGTTACAATAGTGGCCACCATTATAACGTCCATAGCCACTGTCACTATTGCGACATAACACCAGGAACTCACTAATGTTAGCGGAGTCCTCTGTATCAGCGTGCCAACCCAGCATCATTAAATCGGCACCGCCGTTATCATATTTCTTCCAATACTGGGCTTTGGGCATAGTAACAAGCTCAACTTCAATGTTGATTTTAGCCAGCATCACGGCAATCGCTTGAGCTATTTTTGCATCATTAACATAACGGTTATTAGGCGCAATCATGCTTAGTTTAAAGCCACTAGCATAGCCCGCTTCACGCATTAATTGCAGAGCTAATTGCAAATCAAATCTGGGTGCTAAAGAAGGCAAATGTCCAACATAACCAGGCGGGCTTTGCTGTCCTGCCGGTGTGGCAAAGCCTCGCATTATTTTGCTGGCTATGCCTTTGTTATTAATGGCATGAATAATAGCCTGACGTACACGCTGATCACGCAGTTCGATACGTGCACTTTGATTCATCTGCAAACTAATTAAGCGTGCACCAGTGCGCGTAAATAGCTGCATGCCAGCCTGCTTTTGAATACGGTAATGGTCTATTGGCGGTACTGGGGCAATAAGATCCAGATCACCAGCCAACAGGGCTGCGCTGCGTGTGGCGCTATCGTGAATAGGGGTGAGACTTATTTGTTGTACATTGCCCGGTGAAGCATGATCCCAGTATTCGGCCCGGCGCTGCAATTGCAAATGCACGCCTTGCTGGCGGTGAACAACGTTATAAGGGCCCGTGCCTGATGCATGTTTTGAAGCGTAGGAATGGCCATGTTTTTCTATCGCATCTTTGGCTTTTTGGTGCTCGTCAAAACCGCTATAAAATTGGCTATCCATCACATACAGTTGTACCGCTATATTTTCTAGTAATGCATAGGGCTGATCAGTAATCAGATCGACTGTGTGTGAATCAATCACCCGAGCATGACTGACAGGTTGAAATATGGCTTTATAATCGGCACTTGTCTTGGCTCTCTGCAAGCTCCACTTTACATCCAGCGCGGTCATCGGGTTGCCACTGCTAAACCGCACCCCCTTACGTAAGTTCAAACGTAAAGTATAAGCATCGATACGTTGCCAAGAGGTGGCCAAACGCCCTTCCAATTGCTGATCAATAGTCCAGCGTACAAGGGGATCAAACAACAAGTGGGATAATTGCGTGCTGCCACCAGAAAGTTGTTCAAATGGATCAAGAGACACTGGGTCAGCATCGTATGCCACACGCAATGACTGTGCATTTGCCCAGCTGCTCAGCAAGCAAATGACCACGATCAGTAGATGGCGCTGCAAAGAAATAAACATCACTTCACTATAGGTTGTACACTAAAAGTAACACTCTAGGCGTTAACCTAGCTCGCTGCAATCGAAAAAACGCATAGCCCCTGCTGAAGAGCAGCAGAATAGACTTGTAACATGACTAATGGGGTTGCTTGGGCGTGGCTTGGCGCCTACCATCCACTGGTCGTTAACACCTCATGGATGCGAAGTTTTGACAGGCTTCTAGGGGCTACACGGCTATTACTTTAGCGACAGGTAGAAGGACACAATGCAGACATTATCTGGGCATACGCCCAGATAATAAAGAACACCTTATTTGACGCTGTTGAGCGTACTAAAACCTAGTTTGAATGATTAAGTGTCACGGCGCCAACAGTGGATTCCATCGATACAATATCTGGGTTGGCCATACGTTTATCCCTAGCCGCATCCGCTTTTGCCATTGCAGCTTCGCTCTCATATAAAGACACAGCCAGTAGTTTATTGCCGTCACATTGACAACCAATAAGCTGTTGCGCCGTTGGGAATTCACTGACAGCATTGGCTTGATAGGATTGTGCCGCTTTATCAGCCGCTTCCTGAGACGTGAAGGTAACTACGGTAACTCTTGCTATTGACATAATAATCTCCGTTAAATTAAAGGTGTGTTTACCCTAGATTACCGGTGCACCCTTGACCGGTCATGGGCATCATCTCGCCATCAGCAGAACCGATATACAAACATCCATTTCAATAGCGTATCTTCCTATGATTGGACTCCATGACGAACTATGATTACCAAATAGCTCCCCATTAACGGGGATACATACAGCATACTATTGAGTCAAAGCCTACGGCTAGTCCAAAAACTGTACTGGTACCAAGTGCCTGAAGATCATAGAGTTATTGAAGCATAGTCAGTGGTTTTGCAGCTCTGATGCGCCGTAATTCACCCCACTGCTGAGTCCCAGACCATGCTTCTGGCAATAGGCATCGGACCGGTTATAACGATGGCAGCGGCTGCCGCCAATAAGATAAGAGGCTTTAGTAAAGGTGCGCTCTTACCTCCCATGGCCATTTTTAACGTGGTCGCCGTTATAGCTCCTAGTCAACCTGAGAGGCCGTGAAAGCAACTAATATGGTAACCCACACAAAGGCAACTTGAGATACCGGCTGGCAGACCAATGCTACCCGCCGATACCATTTCGGAACCTACCCCATGGGCTTTAATTTGGCCGTGAAGTGACGCAAAACAGGCGGCTCATATTCGAAATCAAAGCCACGTAATTGGTCGGCTTTTTTGCTTACTGCAATAAGCGCATCGGCCACATAATCCATATGATCGTTAGTATATACCCGTCGCGGTATGGTCAAACGCATAAGCTCAAAATCAGACGCTTTTTGTTGCCCTGTTTCTGGGTCACGGCCCAGCAACAAAGAACCTATTTCAACAGCGCGCACACCACTTTCTACATACAGGGCATTACACAGCGCTTGGGCTGGGAACTGCGCACTGGGTATGTGGGGCAATAGCTGCCTAGCATCAACAAATACGGCATGACCACCAGTCGGATACTGAATAGGAATGCCAGCCTGGCGCAACCGCTCACCCAAATATTCAACCTGACCAATACGGTAATGGAGAAAATTCTCATCGGCTCCTTCATAGAGTCCTCGAGCCAGCGCTTCCATATCACGTCCAGCCATGCCGCCATAGGTAACAAAACCTTCCATGGGCACACAACGTGTGCGCACAGCCTGAAACAGGGCCTCATGATCACGAATACAACACAAACCACCAATATTGACCATGGGGTCTTTTTTGGCTGACATGGTCAGCATGTCGCCATACTGATACATTTCGCGGATGATCTCCAAGATGCTGCTGTCGGCATAGGCCGCATCTCGTTGCTTAATAAAGTAGGCGTTTTCGCAATAGCGTGCGGAATCGATGACCACAGGAATATCATTGTTCTGAGCGATCTGATACACCGCTCGCATATTGTCCATGGACACGGGTTGACCACCTGAGCTATTGCAGGTCACCGTGGTAATAATGGCAGCAATATTATGACTTCCATACTGTTCGATCACCTGCTGCAAAGCCTGTAGGTCAAAATTGCCTTTCCACGGGTCATAAGTGTTGGTATCAAAAGCCTTATCCGTTAACACATTGATGGCTTTGCCGCCGTTGAGTTCAATGTGCCCAGCCGTGGTGTCAAAATGATAATTGGAAATAAACACAGGCTTATCACCACCACGCACAGTGCGCATACGCTCAATCAGTGCCGGAAAAAGAATCTGTTCTGCACCACGCCCTTGATGAGCCGGCACGGTAAGATCATAATTAAAAAAGTGCTTTACGGCTTTACACAAATTGTAATAGTTGCGGCTACCAGCATAGGACTCATCACCTAGCATCATACCGGCCCATTGGTTATCACTCATGGCCCCTGTGCCAGAGTCAGTAAGCAGATCAATATACACATCTTCACTGGCCAGCATAAAGGGATTATGACCAGCAACATGTAAAGCCTGCCGGCGATCTTCTTCTGTGGTCATGCGAATAGTTTCTACCATTTTTATACGAAATGGTTCTGGAATACGTTTCATTGAATTGTCCTCTATATCATCCATTGCCCATCACCCCGCCATGCTTGCAAGGCGGGTGCAGTGGCAAATAACTGTCTGTACTATCTGTACTAAATATGGGTAAAGCTTAGTGTGTGACGAGGACAGGAAAATCGTGGCTCAGGCGAAAGTCCTGGTTGTACCAGTTGGGCAACATGTGCGCCAAACAGCGACAATACAATTGACTGTTGGCAAAGTGGTAGGGGTTCGACATGGTGATAAAAATCATATTACACATCATGATTATGGCTTGGCAGGATATAGCAAATGATCCCCACTTACATTGCCAAGGATCAATTATTACCCTATTTTTAGATCGGTGATACGCACCTTGTCAGCTCCAACTCAATTAAAAACCCGACGCAGAGTAAGGAACCAGAATGAAATCAAAACACTGAAATACCCAAACTTTTATGGGATTAAATATGGTACGCCTTAGGCAGTTGATGGCGAACAATTTATTGCCAATTAGAAATATAGCGCAGTGTTATTATCATTTCACATGGCCACTGGCAGTTGCCCTATCGACGCTTTTCCCCACTTGCCAAATACAAAATGGCTTAGGAACAGCGTCTTATAACCTCGAAAAAGCCTCAAAATAAGTTTTACAAAACTCCTATTTTTTTATCATAACCAACTGTTTATATTGGATATATTTGATAATCCACAATGGCAAAAGTGCCATTGGAAGCGCCTTGTAATAACAACTCAACTAGAGTAGTGTTTATAAAAACTATAAAAACATTAGGAGTAATAAATGAATTATGCTTTCCATATAGACTTGGGGAAATTTACTTTTGAAGAGTGGCTTGGTTTTTACAACGACCCAGAAGCGGCCCAAGCACGTGATGGCTGGTGGGGTCCTGAACATGTAGCAAAAAGCGGCCCCCACAGCGCCATTATATTGGCACAAATTAGCGACGAAAAACGCCTCACTGAGCACATGAAAATGGTTAGTGAAAAGACGGCACCCCAAGGCATGAAACATACCATATATAAAATGTCTGAAGTATAAAAGCAGGTGCCTGGAAACAATCTATTTCAGGCATTACATGACATTGATACCAAGCAGTAAAGTGCCATCTACCACTCCCAGTTCCAGGCCGGTATTTTTACGAGCAACTGCAAAAAGATGGCGCCGTGAACCAGCTTGATTCTATAGCTTACTTCCTATCATTAGCTCCAGAAGGCCTTATCAAAAATCCCTGATACCTTACGGATCACATCATGGATATAAACTAATGAAATCAGCGCTGCCTAGCATGCCAGGATCTGGGCACACCAACAAAAAATAACAGTAGACCAAAAATCAGTTCAAATAGCGCTCCCGGTATTAATAATATGGTGGCCCAGTTTTCACTACCAAGAAACTCGGCCATCATGGCCATTGCAAGAAGCAGGTATCCGACAAGCCCCAGCCACGCAAGTGCAACATAAACAGCCCTTGTTACAATAAGCCATCGACAAAAACCGATGCTACCAAGACCCAAGATAATCATGGCAAGTCTATAAAGCGTTGTGTTCAACTCACCGCCATTAAAGCCCAGCGGGCCAAGCACCAAGACTGTGGCACCAATACCCAGCAGTAAAGCCTCGGCAAATCGAGTGCCTAAGTATACATTTGCGTAAAAAGGGCTATATTTGAAAATAATTGGCCTAAGGAGTGCACCGATGAATATCACGGTGACTGAATTTGCAAGCATGAACACCAGCCCGAAAATCGGCTGCGCGTTTTCTACAAAAACACTGCCACCGCCATAAAAAACAAAAGCCAATAAGAATAAACCGCCGATTAGGCGAAATTTGCTAATCGGGTGTGTTTCTGACTGCTCCATATGACTTCCCTTAGAGTTCAACCCTATCTCCAATACTATTGTTGGTATCAAACCACTTACCAAGGTGCACTTGAAGAACCCTTTAAATACTTACATTACAAATAGCAATTTCCAGCCTATGATCAAGTCTGACGGACTACAAGATTGCCTTTCTGGCTTTGATCCTAGCCGACTTTCGTGGGCTCAAGGAGTTTGGCCACTGAGACAACGACGTTGCCGCGTTTATGGCCCGTATCCACAAGGGTATGAGCTGCCCTCATATCATCGAACGGAAAGTTTCTATCGATGACGGGCTGGAAGACGCCCTCGGCTGCAAGTCCGACAACTTCTGCAAGTAATTCTCGACTTTCTCTGGCAACGCCGCCAATCATTTTTTTGCCTTTTAATTTTGCCTTGAGCGCACCAAAAAGCATATCTGACGTTTTTCCTGCGATAAGAACCATGCGCCCACTGGGTCTTGCTGCATGCTGCGCCTTTGACCACGGCAAGGTGCCAACGGCATCAACAAGCACGTCATAGTGGACACCATCCCTAACAATATCCTGCGTGCAGTAGTCGATCACATGGTCTGCGCCCAAGCGACGAACCAGTTGTGCATTCTTGCCGCTGCAAACGGCGGTCACATGCGCGCCTATATGCTTTGCAATTTGAACGCAGGCCGAACCAACAGAGCCAGAAGCACCATTAATTAAGACCGCTTCGCCCGCTTGCAATCTCACTTTATTGATGAGGAAGTCGTAGGCTGTAGTAGCGCCAAACGGGATCGCTGCAGCTTGCTCAAAGCCAATGTTGTCAGGTTTCAATATCAAATTTCCGTCTGCTGGCATCGTGACAAATTCTGCGTGCGCCCCGAACTTGGCGCCAAGAAAACCGATTACAGCATCGCCGGGTTGGTAGTTTGTAACCTCGGTGCCAACCGTGTCGATAACACCAGAGAGTTCGGTGCCCAAGATGGGTTTGCGCGGCCCTTTGATTCCAAACACCAGCCGACCCACTAGGCCGAGGCCTTTCGGCATTGTCAGGCTGCGAGCTCGCCAATCAGCCGCGCTGACGGTTGTTGCGCAGATCTTAATCAGTACTTCATTCGGTTTTGGTGTCGGTGTTGGGACATTGACCTTTTCTAAAACAGCGGGAGAGCCGTATCGTGAGTAGGAATATGCAAACATTGCTGTTCTCCGTTACGTCATAGGGGCCATTGAAGGTGTATTTTTGGAAGACGTGCGACCGCCTAGAATTAGTAGCCAAAGACCAAAGCCAATCTCAGAAACCGTGACAATCACAAGCAGACCGATAATGCTGTAATCGAGCACTGCGACGTCGGTGAATGTCAGCCCATCTACGCCCTGGATCAGATAGCCGAATGCACCAATGAATAGGCCCCAACCTAATAGATGCGGTACGTTATTGGATTTGAGAATCAACCAGCCAAGCGCCAACAAATGCACGCTAAAGAACAATTGCCAGACGACAATTCCCATGGCGTGCGCCTCATAGCAGAACTGCACCAGTATTCGCACTATCTCGGACGTCTCGTCACCGGTTGCCAAGGTGTAGGGCATCACCCAAAGCATCAAATTTATACCCATCACACTGATCATGCCAGCCCGTGAGACCAGGGCGATCATTGCCATCTTTGGCCCCACGCCGCGGAATATCTGGTAAAGAATGACAGTGATCGCAAGTTCAGCAAAGATCACCATACACTCCGCCAAAACGCCAAGCTTGAAGAGACCAAGATTGGCCAACAAATTGGCGATGGATGTGGCTGCGTCGTTGGCGACGATCTGCATCGGGACATAGCCAATACCAAAGCCACCGAAGACGGCGATGGCGAGATAAAGCGCCCCTGCCGCGCGTGCTGCTGCCGGGTCCCATTGATCTTGTGAGGTTACTTCCATTTTCTTGTCCTTCCAGTTTGCTCAGATGGGCGGCATTTGCATTTGAATGTTGACGGCAGGTCTAGTGCGTTAGGTAGCAATACTTGGGGGCCGCCATAGGCAGTGCCTACTATAGCCTGCATAATAATTATCGTTATATAAACAATGACTATATGATAACCTATACATATATAAGTAGTAATTAGCAATATATGCATTGAATCTATGCAAATATGCATATTAAAATGGCTGGCTGATACGATGGACTGGAACTCAATAAAATTTGACTGGAACTGCGCTCGAGCCTTTTTAGTTACCGCTGAAGAGGGTTCTCTGTCAGCTGCAGCTAGAGCATTAGGAACAACCCAACCAACCATAGGGCGACAAGTTAGCGCACTGGAAAATGCCTTGGGAGTGGTGTTATTTGAACGTGTTGGTAAAGGCCTGTTGATGACCAAGAGTGGACTTGAATTACTAAACCACGTGCGCTCCATGGGAGATGCCGCTAACCAGCTATCCATAGTGGCTAACGGCCTGTCACAAAGTCTGGAGGGCAAGGTTTGTATCAGCGCCAGCGAAGTGTATACCTGTTTTATTCTGCCCCCTATCATTGCCCAGTTGCGGCAACTGCAACCCAAAATCAATATAGAGATTGTGGCAACCTCTCAGGTTAGTGACCTGCAACGCCACGAAGCCGACATAGCCCTGCGCAACTTTCAACCTACACAGCCTGACCTGATCGCGAAAAAAATCAAAAATGTTCACGCCCGGTTATATGCCACACCCGAATATTTGCAGCGCCTAGGTACGCCCATCACTTTGGAACGGCTAAATCAGGCTGAATATATCAGCTTTGACAGCGGTGACATGTTACTAGATGGCCTCAACAACTCAGGTTTAGCGCTAAAGAAAAGTAACTTCCCGATTGTTACAGAAAGCTATATAACCCATTGGGAAATGGTCAAGCAAGGCTTAGGCATTGGTATTATAACCGAAGAAGTCGGCGATGCGGAGCCCACCGTCCAGCAGGTATTGCCAACTTTTCCCGCTTTTGAATTTCCCATTTGGCTAACTAGTCACAGTGAACTAAAAACCAGCCTTAGGGTCCGAACTGTATTCGACTTTTTGGCACAGCAACTAGCGTGAGTTCATAATCCCGATAGTTATGCTTTTGCGACCTATGGTAGCCAGCCTAGTAAAGGGACTGCCAAATTACTTAGCAGTGACGTTGCGTATAAGTGTCGATAAAACTAGGCCTATAAGCACACCGGTTATGTTTGCCAATAGATCCAGCCATTCTCCATATCTATTTACATAGGGTTGTAACAACTCGATCACACCGCCAAATAAGATAATCAAAGCCACTATTTTCAACCAGTGTCTTGGCCTTCCAATCGATACAGGTAATGTCAAACAGGCATACGCTATAAGGTGATGGGTTTTATCTGTACCCAGAATACTAGGTAGGGAATATAATGGCCACAATGACAAAACAGCAATGAGGCCCGCTAACAGAACAGTCAGCACCTGCCAATAGCTTTCGAACGCATTGACTAGGGTGCAAACGATGGATTTAACCACTCTTTAGTCTCCTTACTGAGAACGCCAAACTGCTTCTCTGGTTTGTCACGCCACTGCCTGCCACCCACTTGCAAGCACTAATACCGCCTATCTCCAACTCACCGAAGCCAGGACTTATTGCCTAAGGCGTGACTTTGGTTTTCTCTGACCTTTTTGCGGCCAATAAAACTAATGGGGTTAGCAACAATATTATGGGATAAAGCTAGCTGTATGATTCTTGGCGGCGTTCTGTTGTTGTCTATAGCCAGTTAATTATGCAGGATGTTAGTCAGCAATAAAACCGGGCAAGCACTAAAATTTTAAAGTTGGCATAAACACACGGTTTTCTGGCCGCCGCCCACAACCAACACACTAGCATGCGTTACAACTGCTGTTACATGCAGCCTAATTGCCCCACCCAATAAGCCAACAATACCGCCAAATAGGCTTAGTACTGCGAAGTGCACGATAGTTGTCCCAAATCAAAGAACACATTGTTTCATAATATTTTTCATAATCATTCCTATATATTTTGTAATTGTTAGGCCAATTCTTAATTATGGATCGGTATCCCAATGTCTTAAGTGTGATCTATTAAGACATAGGGCACCAAACAGGGAGAGCATAATGAAATATCTAATACACCAAAAATTCAATAATTGAATCGCCACTA
>ENA-UZWW01007269-UZWW01007269.1-metagenome-genome-assembly--contig:-Day-5--50m-contig-7269_pt1 | contig 55710 bp, 50 predicted proteins | sample MGYA00260348_ERZ794908 | MGnify/ENA metagenome assembly ERZ794908
GATCAAAAGACCAAACTTATCGCTGGTATTGTTTTAACTGGAGGAGGTTCTCAATTAAAGCATTTAAAACAGTTGGTTGAGTATATTACTGGAATGGATACCAGAGTAGGTTATCCAAATGAACATATGGCTGGCGATAGTGACAGTGAAGTTACTAGCCCAATGTATGCAACTGCTGTAGGTTTAGTACTTAATGGGTTGGAAAACAATAAAATAGATGAAACAAAAGGCCTTTCAGGTGAAACTGGGCCAAAAGATTCAGAAGGTGAAACTGGGCCACAAAATCCAGGAGGTGAATCGGATATAGAAACAGAAAAAGAGAAAAAGAAAGGCTTTTTTGACAAATGGGTAGAAAATTTAAAAGATTTTTTAGACAAAGCAGAATAAAACATAACAATAAATGAAACCATCAATCCCACAAAAATTAAATAATGAGTAAAATGGAAAACTTTCAATTCGACATGCCAAAAAACCAATCCAATGTTATAAAAGTTATTGGAGTTGGAGGCGGTGGTAGCAATGCAATTAATCATATGTTTAGCCAAGGAATAAATGGCGTAGACTTTGTTATTTGTAATACTGACTCGCAAGCTTTAGAGAGTAGTCCTGTACCTAATAAAATCCAACTTGGAGTTACCCTAACAGAGGGTTTAGGAGCGGGTGCAAATCCTGAAATAGGGGAGCAATCTGCTGTAGAAAGTATGGAAGATATAAAATCTATGCTAACCACCAATACTAAAATGTTATTTATCACCGCTGGGATGGGAGGTGGTACCGGTACTGGTGCAGCCCCTATCATAGCAAAAATGGCTAAAGATTTAAATATACTTACCGTCGGTATTGTAACCATACCTTTTGAATTTGAGGGGAAAATGAGAAATCAACAAGCTAATATTGGAGTTGAAAGATTAAGAGAAAATGTCGATTCTCTTATTGTGATCAACAACAATAAATTAAGAGATGTTTATGGTAATCTTGGTTTTAAAGCAGGTTTTTCTAAAGCAGATGAGGTTTTAGCAACTGCAGCAAGGGGTATTGCAGAAGTTATAACACACCATTATACGCAAAATATTGATTTACGTGATGCTAAAACAGTATTGTCAAACAGTGGAACTGCAATCATGGGATCTGCGAGTGCAAGTGGAACAAATAGAGCATCTGAAGCCATAGCTAAAGCCCTAGATTCTCCATTGTTGAATGATAATAAAATAAAAGGTGCAACCAATGTGTTGTTACTAATCGTATCTGGAGTTGAAGAAATTACAATCGATGAGATTGGTGAGATCAGTGATTTTATTCAAAATGAAGCAGGTAATGGTGCCAATATTATTATGGGTGTTGGAGATGATGAATCATTAGAAGATGCAGTATCAATTACGGTAATAGCTACTGGCTTTAATGTTGAACAACAAAACGATATTGTAAATACAGAATCAAAAAAGGTAATTCATATTCTTGAAGATGAGCAAAAAGCCGAACAAGTGCTGATGTCGAATGATAACGATACTATTTCTTCTTTCAATCTCAATGAAACTGATGCAATAACTAATCTTGAATCTACAGCTGAATCTCCTATTATAAGACATTCACTTTTCGACGATGCGGTAGAAGAAAATCAGATTTCGCAAACTAAATCTGTACCGTTCGAGGGTTATGTTGAAACTTCAGATCTAATTAAAGATCTTCATGTTGATTATGAAGAGATTGATGTTCAGTCTTTAGAAGATTTTCAAGAGGTTAACATAAATGAGATCGATGTTGATGGTTTTGTTATTATAGATTCAAAAGCTAATTCAGAAACCGATGAGGATGTGACTGAGGTAAAACTAGAATCCGAATCATCAGAAGATCAAATTTTAATGTTTGATTTGGAAGTTAATAATGTAAATGAAATAGCTGTAAATAAAGATGATGCTTCTTCAGTAACCTCAAATAAACAAGATACAGCTACTTCTAGTCTTGAAGAAATTAAAGTGAATGAACATGTAGAAGTTGCTCCAATTACTGAAGTAACAAAAGAGAAAACAATCACGTATAGTTTGGATAACTATCAAGAAATGGAAGATCATTTAAACGAGGCTAAGCCAAAAGAATTTGAAGATGAATTGAGTGACGAAGAAATAACTTTTGAAACTAGAATCGTTGAGTCTCCTAAAACGGAAGAAGAACCTAAAAACGAACCAGAAGACCCGATAAACATGCCTATTTCTAAGCTATTAACAGAGCGTACAGAAATTAGAAAAAGACAAATGAAGGAGTTTAATTATAAGTTTAACAAAAAGCCTTCTCATATTGACGAGATTGAAAAACAACCTGCCTACAAAAGAATGGGGATAGAGTTAGATGAAATATCAAACCAAGAAGCAAATATTTCAAGGACTTCTCTTAATACCGACGAGGAAAATGACATTGATTTAAGAACTAACAATTCTTTTCTACATGATAATGTAGATTAAAAACAATTAAACTTTTAACCAGAAAAGCCTGAGATGTCATTTTTTCTCAGGCTTTTTTTAGTCAAATTAATTACCTTTGACCTTAAATATTTTAAGATGAGCTTAGAAAATAAAATTATGGAGGCAATGAAAATTGCAATGAAAAATAAAGATCAATCTACTTTAGCAGCACTCCGTGCAGTCAAGTCAGAATTGATATTAGCAAAAACTAGTGGGAACACCTCTGAAGAGTTTTCTGAAGCAGAAGAAAATAAGCTCTTACAAAAATTAGTTAAACAACGTAAAGATAGTGCCGTGATATTTTCAGAGCAGAATAGGGAAGACCTTGCTCAACCTGAATTAGATCAAGCTGCTGTTATTTCAACATTTTTACCAGAACAAATGACGGGGGAAGCAGTAGAAAAAGTAGTTGTTGAAGTCATTGCTCAGACTAGAGCGAGTTCGATGAAAGATATGGGGAAGGTGATGGGAATCGTTAATGGGAAGTTAGCTGGAAAAGCTGATGGTAAAACTATTTCAGGGATTGTAAAAAGAATCCTTTCTAATTAAAACCCAAGGGAAATTTGAAATAAAAAAAAGGAGAACCAATTCCTGTGAATCAATTCTCCGATTTAGTGACCTCGACAGGATTCAAACCTGTAACCCTCAGAGCCGAAATCTGATATTCTATTCAGTTGAACTACGAGGCCATTTAATGTTGATTAACAACAATTAAAAACTAGTTATTTTAAAAGATTTTTTAAATCTTTAATGGTATTATCAGGATTCGGTGATTTAAAAACATAACTTCCTGCTACTAATACATCTGCTCCAGCTTCAACAAGTTTTTTTGCGTTTTTATTAGTCACTCCACCGTCCACTTGAATCATTGCAGAAGAATTTTTCCTGAGAATCATTTCTTTTAATTTTTCTACTTTGGAATAGGTGTTTTCAATAAAACTTTGTCCTCCAAAACCAGGATTTACACTCATAACTAAAGCTAAGTCAATATCTTGAATGGTATCTTCTAATTGCATTACATTGGTATGGGGGTTTAGAGCTACTCCGGCTCTCATTCCTTCATTTTTAATAGCTTGGATTGTTCTATGCAAATGATTACAAGCTTCAAAATGTACCGTTAAATAATCCATTCCTAAATCTGCAAAAGTTTTAATATATCGATCGGGATCTACAATCATTAAATGTGCATCTAAAGTTTTTGTTGCATGCTTCGCTATCGTTTTAATAATAGGCATTCCGTAAGAGATATTTGGCACAAATACACCATCCATTACATCTAAATGAAACCAATCAGCTTCACTATGGTTAACCATCTCCACATCTCTTTGTAAATTTCCGAAATCTGCTGCTAAAATTGATGGGGCAATCTGTATTTTACTCATAGAATAACTCAAAAATTAATTACATTACAAAAGTACTAATAATAAAGTGAAAATTGATTCTGAAGTTGAGCGGTATTTTTAAATAAAATAGAATCAAAAAACCTTTGACGGAGCCAAAGGTTTTTGATACAAAATTAGATTGAATAGGATAGTAGGTATTATCCTAAATAGGTCTTCAGTATTTTAGACCTAGTAGTGTGTTTTAACCTTCTGATCGCTTTTTCTTTAATTTGCCTAACACGTTCACGCGTAAGATCAAATGTTTCCCCAATTTCTTCTAGAGTCATTGGATGTTGGTTTCCTAGTCCAAAATATAATCGAACAACGTCAGCTTCGCGCGGGGTTAAAGTTTCTAGAGCTCTTTCAATTTCTGTTCTTAAAGATTCGTGTAAAAGACTACGATCTGGATTGGGAGATTCTCCACTTCTTAAAACATCATATAAATTTGAATCTTCTCCTTCTACCAAGGGAGCATCCATGGATACGTGTCGCCCAGAATTTTTCATAGATTCTTTAACGTCGTTTATAGTCATATCCAACTCTTTTGCTATTTCCTCAGCTGAGGGAGGACGCTCATGAGCTTGCTCTAAGTAGGCAAACATTTTATTAATTTTATTGATGCTTCCAATTTTATTTAACGGAAGGCGAACAATTCGAGATTGTTCTGCTAGTGCTTGAAGAATAGATTGACGAATCCACCAAACAGCGTAAGAAATAAATTTAAATCCACGTGTTTCGTCAAAACGTTGAGCAGCTTTAATAAGTCCTAAATTACCTTCGTTTATTAAATCTGGTAAAGTCAAACCTTGATTTTGATATTGTTTAGCAACAGAAACAACAAATCGTAAATTAGCTTTTGTCAACTTTTCTAAAGCAATTTGATCTCCTGCTTTAATACGTTGTGCTAATTCCACTTCTTCGTCTGCAGTAATTAAATCGACTTTTCCAATTTCTTGTAGATATTTGTCTAATGAAGCCGTTTCACGATTGGTAACCTGCTTGGTAATTTTAAGTTGTCTCATGGGGTATATTTTTATTTTTTATTGCCTACTGTATTATACGTAATTGAGATGCGAAAAGTTACAAAAGGTTGTATCTTTTATTATTTATTTTTAAATAAGCAAAAAAAAACCTCCAATATGGAGGTTTCTTGTCTAATTAAATGAGTTTTAATCTCTATTTCGGTTGTTGCCTCTATTTCGATTATCTCTATTTCGATTGTCTCTGCCTCGGTCATTACGCTCACGAGGCGGGCGTTCCACAAATCCCTCAGGTTTTGGTAAAATTGCTTTACGAGAAACTTTCTCTTTTCGAGTTCGTTTGTCTACACCAAAATATTTAACATCAAAAACGTCTCCCATGTTAACTACATCAGAAACGTTTTCTGTACGTTCCCAAGCTAATTCTGAGACATGTAATAATACTTCATTTCCTGGAGCCTCCATGTATTCAACAACAGCACCAAAATCAAGCATTTTGATGACTTTTACTTCATAAACACTTCCAACTTCAGGTTTGAATAATAAAGAATCTATTTTTGCCATAACAGCATCAATACCAGTACTACCTACTCCTAAAATTTCTACAATACCTTCTTCAGTCACAGGATCTTCATTGATTACGATGGTCGTTTCAGTTTCTTTTTGCATCTCTTGAATTACTTTACCACCGGGACCGATTAGCGCACCAATAAATTCGTTAGGAATTCTTCGAGTCACCATTGTTGGCGCATGTTCTTTTACGCTTTCAGCTGGTTCAGCTATTGTATCTGTCAATTTGCTTAATATGTGTAAACGGCCGTCACGTGCTTGTTGTAGTGCATTCACTAATATTTCATAGGAAAGTCCTTTTACTTTTATATCCATTTGACAAGCCGTAATTCCTTCGGCAGTTCCTGTCACTTTGAAATCCATATCACCTAAGTGATCTTCATCACCTAAAATATCGGATAATACAGCATACTTTCCTGATTCAGCATCCGAAATTAATCCCATAGCAATTCCAGAAACAGGTCTTATCATTTGAACACCCGCATCCATAAGTGCCATTGTACCAGCGCAAACAGTTGCCATTGAAGAAGAACCATTAGATTCTAGCACTTCAGATACTACACGAACTGTATAAGGACAATCCTCTGGAATCATACCTTTTAAGCCCCGTTGTGCAAGGTTACCATGACCTACCTCTCTTCTAGAAGTACCTCTTAATGGTCTTGCCTCACCTGTACAAAAAGGAGGGAAGTTATAATGTAAATAGAAATTTTCTTCTCCTTCAAAGGATGGCATATCTATTTTATTTGCATCCCTGGAAGTTCCTAAAGTAACGGTTGCTAAGGCTTGTGTTTCGCCACGAGTAAATACAGAAGAGCCGTGTGTTGATGGTAAGTAATCTACTTCACACCAAATTGGTCTTATTTCATCTGTTTTACGACCATCTAATCGCAAACCTTCATCTAAGGTTAAGTTTCTGATGGCAGCTTTTTCTGCTTTTGCATAATATTTTGAAACTAAATCGCCAAAATCTTCCAATTCCTCTTCAGAAAAAGTTGCTTTAATTTCTTCTTTAATTTCAGAGAAAGCCATACCGCGTTCTTTTTTGGAAGAACCAGCTTTGGCAATGGCATAAACTTTATCGTAAGCCATATCGTATACTTTTTTCTCTAAGTCCGCATCTTCCCGTTCTCCTTCATACTCGCGTACTTCTTTTTTTCCGAATGCCTCAGCCAAACGTACTTGAGCAGCACATTGTACTTTTATGGCTTCGTGAGCAAATTTAATAGCGTCAGCCATTTCTTCTTCAGAAATTTCATCCATTTCACCTTCTACCATCATTACAGAATCAGCTGATGCTCCGATCATCATATCGATATCAGATTCTGCTAATTGCGCTCTAGTTGGGTTAATAACGAACTCACCATTTACTCGTCCAACTCTTGCCTCAGATATGGCGCACTCAAATGGGAAATCTGATAATTGAATAGCTGCTGATGCCGCTAAACCTGCCATTGCATCTGGCATTACGTTTTCGTCATGAGACATTAATTGAATCATTACTTGTACTTCAGAATGATAGTCTTTCGGAAACAATGGACGTAAAACACGATCTACTAAACGCATCGTTAATACTTCGCCATCGCTAGGCCTTGCCTCTCTTTTAAAGAAACCACCTGGATAACGACCAGCCGCAGCAAATTTTTCTCTGTAATCTACCGTTAATGGTAAAAAGTCTACAGGACTTTGTTTGTAATTGGATACAACAGTACATAATAACATACATTTTCCAGATTGTACCACTACGCTACCATGCGCTTGTTTTGCTAATTTTCCGGTTTCGATAGATATTTCTCTACCATCACCGAGGTCGATGACCTCACTAAATGTTTTTGGAATCATAATTTTTAATTATGCTCTACTTATGTAGAGCAGTTAACAATGGTCAATATTCGATTTTACGAATATAGTTGTTGTGTTGTGTGTAGTTGACCAATGAAAAACTTACTGTAGCTTTTCTGATTAAACTCTATGAGTTTATTTTGTTATTTCTCTAAAACAGAGAATTTTTGTTAAAAGGACACTAGAAAATAAAAAGGGAGCACAAGGCTCCCATATATTATTTACGTAAATTTAAATCTTTCACAATTGCACGGTATCTCAAAATATCTTTTTTCATTAGATAGTTTAAAAGAGATCTTCTTTTACCTACTAATTTTACCAGTGAGCGCTCTGTATTAAAATCTTTATGATTTTGTTTTAAGTGCTTCGTTAAATGGTCAATTCTGTAAGTAAATAGTGCGATTTGTCCTTCAGCAGAACCCGTGTCTTTATTTGATTTGCCGTGTTTTTTGAAAATTTTTCCTTTTTCTTCAGGTGATAAATACATGCCAATATTATTTTAAATGATTTTTATGTACAGATTACCGCTTTGATAATCAGGCGGCAAATATATTGTTTTTCTTTTTAAATAGATGTAATAATTGCTTTTTTTAAGCGGTTTTTTCCCTAAGAGGTCTATTTAATATCAAATCAATGTAGAGATTGATTTTAGATTTTAAATCCTTACGATGCGAAATAAAATCTAAAAACCCATGTTCTTGAAGAAATTCAGCGGTTTGAAAACCTTCTGGTAATTCTTTTCCAGTGGTGTCTCTCACGACACGAGGNNGAGATGTAGGGTATTTTTGCTTCAGCTAGTTGAGCTAATTTAGCAGATGTTTTGGCTAATTGCATTAAGGATAGTGCTGCCTCCATCATCCTAGCACCTCCACTTTTTGAAATGATCATAAAAGGTAGTTTTTTATTAATAGCGTAACCAGCCGCTCTAGCTATTTTTTCACCAACAACACTTCCCATAGATCCTCCAATGAAACTAAAATCCATACAAGCAATAACAATATCTTCTCCCATCGATTTACCAACAGCTGTCCTTACGGCATCATTGAGCTTTGTTTTTTCTTTGGCTTGTTTTAAACGATCGGTATATTTTTTTGTATCCTTGAATTTTAAGGGATCTTTTGAAGTAAGTTTTGAGTTTAATTCTTTGTAGGTATCATCGAATAATATTTCAAAATATTCGTTGCTCCCTATTCTTACGTGATAACCATCTTCAGGGCTTACGTAAAAATTTCTCTCCAATTGTTCGGTGTCAACAATCTTTCCGGTAGGAGATTTATACCAAAGTCCTTTTGGGACATCTTTTTTTTGTTCTGTAGGAGTTTGAATTCCTTTTTTTGTTCTTTTAAACCAACTCATAGTTTGTAATGTTTTACATTTTTAGAATTGCAAAATTGCAACTATCGTCTTAGAAATAAATTATAAAGTGTTAACGTTATTAAGGTCTTTAAAAGCTTGCTTTAATCTTGTTTTAAAGGTAGCTTCACCTTCGCGGAGCCACTTTCTTGGATCATAATACTTTTTATTAGGTAAATCTTGACCATCAGGGTTTCCAATTTGTGTTTTTAAATAATCGATATTATGATTCATGTAGTCTCTAATCCCTTCGCTGAAAGCGAATTGTAGATCAGTATCAATATTCATTTTTATAACTCCGTATCCAATAGCTTCTCGAATTTCATCTAAGGTAGAACCACTACCTCCATGGAACACAAAATCTATGGGGTTAGGCTCGGTATCGTATTTTTTTTCAACAAATTCTTGAGAATTCTTTAATATAATTGGTGTTAGTTCAACATTTCCTGGTTTGTATACTCCGTGAACATTTCCAAATGCAGCAGCAATTGTAAATTGATTGCTTATTTTAGAAAGTTCCTCATACGCATAGGCAACTTCTTCAGGCTGCGTATAAAGTTTTGAAGAATCCACATCACTATTGTCCACTCCATCTTCTTCTCCCCCGGTAATTCCTAGTTCAATTTCTAAGGTCATACCTATTTTAGCCATTCTTTCAAGATATTTTTTACAAATCTCAATATTTTCCTCAATGGGCTCCTCTGATAAATCAATCATATGAGAACTGTAAAGCGGTGCGCCTGTTTCTTTAAAATACTTTTCGCCAGCATCTAATAACCCATCAATCCAGGGTAATAATTTTTTTGCACAATGATCTGTGTGAAGTATCACTGTCGCTCCATAAGCCTTTGCCATTTCATGAACATGTTTTGCTCCAGCTATACCACCAGCTATTGCGGCTTTCTGATGTTCGTTTGAAAGCCCTTTGCCTGCATTAAAATGTGCTCCTCCATTTGAAAATTGAATGATAACAGGAGAATTTAACTCAACAGCAGTTTCTAGTACAGAATTTATACTATTGGTTCCAATAACATTAACCGCAGGTAAGGCAAACCCTTTGTCTTTGGCATATTGGTGTATTTTTTGCACTTCTTTTCCGGTAGCTACACCCGGTTTGATTGAATGACTCATAGTTGTATTGTTAGTTAGCAAAAATAATAAAATATTATGGTTTAAAATGGATAGTTGATTCCAATATTATAGACGGCATTCCCAAAATTATAATCTGTAAACCATCTGCTTTCTTTTGGGTACGAAGGGTCATAAGTTTTAAAACCTATATCCAACCTAAAAACAAAAAAACCAAAGTCATAACGCAATCCAAATCCAGAAGATATAGCAATATCTTGTAAATCTTTTAAACTTGTAAATGTTTCTTCTGGTTCTGTAATATTGTCAAGAGTATTCCAAATATTTCCAGCATCAATAAACAGCGCTCCATTAAAAGCATCAAATAATTTAAATCGATACTCATTGTTAATAGTTATTTTAAAATTCGCTTCATTAAAATCTAAGACACCACCACTACTACCAGGTCCTAACTCATAGGCCTGCCATCCTCTATTGTCATTACCTCCTCCTGCGAAATAACTTCTTGTAAAAGGGATGCTTTTACTATTTCCATAGGGAACTGCAATACCTACAAAACTTCTAAATGCAAATTTATTTTGATAATTTAAATCCCAATGTTTGATGTATTCGGCTTCTGCTTTTATATATTGAGAATAAGCAACGTCATTTATTAGATAACTTCCTAAGGAATCTTTTGGAGTGTCTATTGCTTTTGCTAATTCGTTAAGTATTAATCCTGCAGATTCTATTTTCCATCGAATTCTATAGAAAGAGTTGTCTTTTATACTCTCCCGTGTATCCTTAGTCCAGGTAAAGTTCATTGCTAAGATTAAGTTATTTTCAGTAAGTCTTTTTTGTCTTTCAAAAATACTTAAAACATCTTCTTGCTGTTCTGAATTTAGGTTTAATGGATTGGTAATGTCTAAAGATTGAGTCAAAAACTCACTAGTTTCTTCAGGTATTTGGAGTTGTCTGTTTTCTGGATCATCAAATTCATAGTCAGATTCAATAGCTATATCATTTAAACTATTGTAGGAACTTGTATATACATTGTAATAATTTTCTGGATTTAAATTTCTTACAAATTGAATATTAAATAAGTCTAGATGATTGGTTATTTTAACTTTAGGTTTCCAGCGATAGTTGTAAATTAAATTAATATTTTGTCTATCCAAACCAATATTATTTTGATTTGTAAAACCAATAGTTGCTGAAGTTGACGGTGACATTGATTTTGGGATGAGCTTTTCTGTTTTTACAGGAAAAATAATCCTAGGGAATATAAGTTTCATGTCAGCTCCTATATCTGAATTGTTAAAAAATCGACTCTCATTATCTCCAGCATCTTTTGATGAACCAACTCTTCCCTTTGCCGATATTTCGAATATTTCTGCTCGTTTGAAAACATTTCTAATAGAAAATGAGGCTTTAAAACCGATACCAAATTGTTGGATTGTAGAGGTAAAAGCGTCAAAATCTAAACCTAACGAATATTTTTTACGAGATGTCAATAATACGGTGGCTATTAAATGGGTTCCTGTTGAATCTTTTGGATCTTCAACATAGGATATTTTTGGATACTTAAATATTTTTAAATCACTTATCTGACTGTAGGTTAAACTTCGCTCCGAATCTTTAAAAATTTTTCCTGGAGAGATAGCGATTGCATCAGTTATTGCTTTTGGGAAATATTTTAATTTGTCATAACTATAAAGATGATATCCATTATATTCGATAGAATCAGAGATGGTCTCATTTCTGTTCTTGTAATTATAATCAGTTACAAGCTGTACTTCACTAATTTTATAAATTTTAAAGGGTTCGGTTCTAGTGGTATCGTTTTCCCTGATTTTTTGATCAGGTATTTTATACACAATATTTACTTTATGATTCGTGTCTACGGAGTCTGCTTCAAATTCAATATAACTTGGATCAAAATAATATAAGCCTGAATTTCTGAAAATTTTAGAAACACGCTCCCGCTCTTTGTTAAAGTCAATTGATGAATACTGATTCCCTTTTATAATTAAAGATTTATTTTGAATGGTGCCAAATAAAGAATCCACAATTGGTGAATTTATTTCTTTTTCAATGGTGCCGATTTCATAGGGAGTGTTTTTTTTAATATAATAAGTGATTGCTGCACGTTTATTTTTAAGAGTGTCAATTTTAAAGCTAGTTTCGGTATTAAACCACCCAAAACTTGAATAGTAATTATTTATATATTGAAGATTGTTTTCTAACTTTTTTAAATCAATAATAGTTGGTTGGTTCCCAATTTTTTGAAGCCATTTATTGAATCCAATAAAACTTGTAGCCATTTTGTCTACCTGTTTTTTTGAATAGATATGATTCATTCTTTTCTCTCTATTTGGCTTATTTTGGAGCCAATTTTGAAATGTAGAATCTGGTTGTGTTTTTGCTAAGTTGAAAAGATGAAGACTCAATGGTACACCAAGAACTTTTTTATTGGGTTGCTGGTAAATTAAATTTTTAGTTTTGAAGTCTTTATTTATAACACTGTCTAAAATTATCGTGTTTTTAGTGAGTAAATATTTCTCACTAGGAACTCGTTTAACAGCATTACAAGAAACAATTACTATAGTTAATCCTAAAAATAATGATATTTTTGTCAGAGTTTGAGTCAAATTCCTTTATTTAATAACTTCAAAAATACATTATTTTGATAAGCAAAAGTCAAATTAAATTAATAAGAAGCTTACAGCAAAAAAAGTATCGTAGTAAATTAAAATTATTTGTAGCAGAGGGGCCAAAAGTTATCAATGAGCTATTGACGGCTAAATTTAAATTACATTCTTTATATGCTACCGTCGAGGACCTATTTACAGGCGTCAATTCTGAAATAATTTCTGATGAAGAAATTTCAAAAATTAGTTTTTTGAAAAATGCAAATAATTCGGTAGCTGTTTTTACTATTCCAGAACAAAAAAAACCTAGAAAAGAAGGAATAACTCTACTTTTAGATTCAATCAGAGATCCTGGTAATTTAGGAACCATAATAAGGTTGTCAGATTGGTTTAATGTATCTAATATAATTTGTTCATCAGATAGTGTAGATTGTTTTAATCCTAAAGTTATTCAAGCAACTATGGGTTCTATATCAAGGGTAAGTATTAGTTATTGTGATTTGACAAAATACTTGTCTTTAAGCGATCTTCCTGTTTATGCTGGGACCATGGATGGAAAAAATATTTATAAAGAAAAACTACCAGAAAATGCAATTGTTATTGTAGGTAATGAAGCAAATGGAATTTCTGATACCTTGTTAAACTTAACTACACATAAAATCGGAATCCCTCGATTTGGCAACGATCATCAAACGGAAAGTCTAAATGTAGCTGTAGCTACTGCAATATTATTTAGTGAATTTAAAAGATTTACTGAATAGTAAAATTAATAAATACTCCTCGCGAGGTCATTTTTTCAATATTTTTTGTCCAACCACTGTTTGGGTTTTTATCTCTAACTAATTGATCGTTTAGCCCAAAAACACCCCGAATTGAGGGAGTAAATTTAAAATAATAAAGATAAATATCGATTCCAAATCCCAACTCATAACTAAAATTACTGCTGGTGGATCTGAATGTTCCTGTTGCATTATCTTCAGGGTTATCTTCGTTACTTGCCAAATTAAAAGATGTGGAAAAACCTCCGATTAAAAAGGGTTTAATATTATTCAATCTTTTTGTAGATACTTTTAAAAGCAAAGGGATATGTATATAGGTAGCTTTAACTTCTCTTAAATTATCTTTTGGGTCTGTAAAACCAGGAAAAACAAGATTTCTTTTTGTGAAGCTTAATCCAGGTTCTAGCCTTAAGTCAAAGTAGTTGCTGATTCTCAAGTTTCCTAACAACCCAACATTAAAACCAGTTTCTCCAGTAACTAAAATATCGGTATTATCACCCTGGTTTTGCTCTTTATAATCAAAATAATAATCGTAATTATTAAAACCAAGATAATAGCCCCATGACAATGTTTTTTTATCAATATTTGCCCTATTCAGGATTCTTTCTTTACTAAATAATTGTGCCTTTGCAGTTTGTGCAACAAGCAATATCAAAAGAAAAATAACTGTTTTTTTCATTATAATTTGGTGGCAGTGTAAATAGTTGCTACGCCAAAAGTTTGTGGTTTGTTTTTCACATTTATAAACCCAATTTTTTGTAAAATATTGTTGAGTTTGGTGCCGTAAGGAAAAATTGATGCACTTTCACTGAGATAATCATAGGCAACTTTATCTTTTGAAAATAGTTTTCCAATAATAGGAAGTAAAATTTTTGAATGAAACTGATATCCCTGTTTGTATGGAAATTTTGTTGGTACAGAAGTCTCAAGAATAATTAAAAGCCCATTTGGTTTTAAAACTCTTAAAATTTCTGAAAGACCCTTTTCTAAATTATCAAAATTTCTAATCCCAAAAGAAACTGTAATTGCATTAAAACTATTTTCATCGAAGGGCAATGCTTCAGAATCACCTTTGATAAAATTAATTTTACTTTCTAACGTAGTATCAATGACCTTTTTTCTTGCAACGGATAACATTCCCTCAGACAAATCCAATCCTATAATTTTAGAAGCTTCAGTTTTTTCAGCAAACTTAATAGCCAAGTCTCCGGTGCCAGTTGCTATGTCTAAAATACTTTCCGGTTGGTGTTGTATGATATATTTTAAAACTTTTTTTCTCCATTTTAAATCGGTTCCAAAAGAAATTAAACGATTTAGACCATCATAGTTTCCAGAAATGGTGTCAAACATTTTCTCTACTTGTTCTTTTTTGTTTAAACTTGAGTCTTTATATGGAGTAACTTTTTTGTCTAATGTCATAGCGGCCGTAAAATTACATATTTTTTGGTATAAGTTTATCTATTTTTATGAAAATAGATTTGTGATTTCCAAAGAGTTGGTTTTATTTTATTTCAATACATTTGTATTCTCATATTCATTTGTTTACCATGAAAATAATTATAGCAGGATCTGGAGAAGTAGGATTTCACTTAGCCAAGCTCCTGTCTTTTGAGTCACAGGATATTATCTTAATTGACGTGAATAGAGAGTCTTTAATCTATGCAAGTACGCATTTGGATATTAGAGTAGTCAGAGGTAATGCGACTTCGATTTCTGTTTTAAAAGATGCACAAGTTAGTGACGCAGACTTATTTATAAGTGTAACCTCAAGCGAGACTACCAATATAACTGCTTGTGTGTTAGCCAAACAATTAGGTGTTAAACATACTATTGCTAGAATTTCAAATACAGAATTTATTCACAATAAAGATGAAGTAGGGTTCGAAAAAATAGGAATTGACGAATTAATTTCACCAGAATCATTAGCTGCAAAAGAGATTGAACTATTGCTAAATCAAAGTGCATTTAACGACACATTTGAGTTTGAGGATGGTGCGCTTTTAATGATTGGTCTTATTCTTTCGAGAACTACAGCATTCGTAGGAAAAACAGTTCAAGAAGTCGCTGAATTGTATCCAAATTTAGAATACATGCCAATTGCTATACAGCGATATGCTACTCAATATACAATCATACCAAGAGGAGACACACAATTTAAAGAAGGGGATCAAGTATATTTTACGACTACCCAAAAAGGGATAGATGAGATCTATAAATTGACTCGAAAAGTTAGAATCGAAATTAAAAATGTGATGATTTTAGGAGCTAGTAATATAGGATCTAAAACTGCAAGAGATCTATGTAATCACGGTTTTAAAATAAAATTAATAGAAAAAAGTAAAGATAAAGCTTTTGATATTGCTGACGCTATTCCTGATTGTCTTGTCATTCACGGTGATGGTAGAGATGTTGATTTACTCGATGAAGAGCAAATTTGTGATATGGATGCATTTATAGCAGTAACTGGAAATAGTGAAACAAACATCATGTCATGCTTAGTTGCTAAATCTAAAGGGGTTAAAAAGACTATAGCATTGGTAGAAAATATGGATTACTTTCAATTATCACACTCCATTGGTATTGATACACTAATCAATAAAAAATTATTAGCTGCAAACAATATTTTTCGATATATAAGACANNGGAGAAATTGTTGCAATGACAAAGCTTAACAACATGAATGCTGAAATTTTAGAATTTTTAGTCACCCCTAAATCAGTTGTTTGCAATAAATTAGTTAAAAAAATAGATTTCCCTCGATCAGCAATTATTGGTGGAATTATTAGAGATGGCGAAGGTATGATTGCGCTGGGAGATTTTAATATTATTGCAGGAGATCGAGTCGTAGTCTGTTGTCTTCCTCAATCAATAAAAAAGGTAGAAAAATTATTTGTTTAATGAGTTCATTTGTTAAATTGAATTTTAAAATTATATTCCACCTGATGGGTTTGCTTATCATGGTTAACGGGGGTTTTATGCTTTTAGCCACCCTTGTTAGTTTTTACTATAAAGATGGAGTTGAAAAAGAGATGTTAGAAGCAGGTCTGGTAACCTTATTGATAGGTTTAATCTTGATGCTTTTAACTCGAAATAAGCGTAAAGAACTTCAAAAAAGAGATGGTTATGTAATTGTAACTTTCGGCTGGATTTTTATGTCATTAGCAGGAACACTTCCATACCTTTTTACAGACTCTATCCCAAGTTTTACAGATGCATTCTTCGAAACCATGAGTGGGTATACTACAACAGGAGCTTCAATTTTAAATGATATCGAAATTATTCCTAAAGGGGTGTTGTTTTGGAGAAGTATAACTCATTGGATAGGAGGTATGGGAATTATTGTTTTGGCAATCGCTATTCTCCCTTTATTAGGAATTGGAGGAATGGAGCTTTTTGCTGCTGAGGCTCCTGGACCTAGTAATGATAAATTACATCCAAGGATTACAGATACTGCTAAAAGACTATGGTTAATTTATGTCGGCTATACTTTAGCAGAAACAATTTTACTAAAAGTCGCTGGAATGACTTTATTTGATGCGGTTAATCACTCTTTAAGTACACTAAGTACCGGAGGGTTTTCTACAAAGAATTCAAGTATCGCTTTTTGGAATGATCAGCCCATTATCCAGTATATTATTATTTTGTTTATGTTTTTAGCGGGTACGAATTTTGTTTTAAGTTATTTTGCTTTCAAAACAAGATTTAGTAAAATCCTTAAGGACGAAGAATTTAAATTTTATATTTTTTCAATAGTGATTTTCACTATCATGGCTTCAATAATGATTTATTTTCAGACCGATGTATCTCGTTCATCTTTCAGTCATCCAATGGTATGGGGTAAATTTGAAAGTAGTTTTAGACATAGTGCCTTTCAAATTATTGCAATAATTACTACCACGGGTTTTGTCAGTGCTGATTATACTTTGTGGACTCCTTTTTTAACTGTTTTCTTTTTTGGATTGATGTTTCTTGGAGGCTCAGCTGGATCAACAGCCGGTGGAGTTAAAATTGTAAGACATATAATATTGATAAAAAATGGATGGACTGAATTCAGAAGAACACTTCATCCAAGAGCTATTTTACCCGTAAGATATAATACAAAGGCAGTTCATCAACCAATTGTATTTAATATTTTAGGATTTTTTATTTTGTACCTGTTGTCATTTATCGTTGGTGTTTTAGTGTTTTCTCTTTTAGGCTTAGATTTCCAAACTGCATTAGGTGGAGCTGTATCAAGTCTTGGTAATGTTGGTCCTGCGCTCGGAGATTTAGGGCCTGGTTATAATTACTCGGGATTATCTAATGCAGCAAAATGGTGGTCAGCTTTTTTAATGTTGATCGGGAGATTAGAACTGTTTACAGTTTTGATATTATTAACACCTTATTTTTGGAGAAATAGATAATTGCTTCTGATCTTGGGGCTTAAACCAAAGCTTTCTTAATTCTTTTACAAGCTTCTTTAATAGCTTCTTCTGACGCCGCATAAGAAATCCGGACACAATTAGGGTTTCCGAAAGCCTCTCCCGTTACGGTAGCAACATTCGCTTTTTCTAGTAAATACATTGAAAAATCTGAGGCTGTATTGATGGTTGTTCCTTTTATAATTTTTCCAAAATAATAGGATATGTCAGGAAAGACATAGAATGCGCCTTGAGGCTGGTTGGTTTTAAAACCTGGTATTTCTACTAGTAATCCTAATATTAATTTTCTTCGCTCTTTAAAAGCATCGATCATGTATTTTATTTTTTCAGGAGAACTTTCTAGAGCAGTTATAGTTGCCCGTTGCGCAATACAATTTGCTCCACTAGTAATTTGACCTTGCATTTTATTACAGGCTCTTGCTATCCAGTCTGGAGCTCCTATGTATCCAATTCTCCATCCAGTCATTGAATACGCTTTCGAGACTCCATTGACAACTACGGTTCGATTGTACATGTCTTCGAAAACTGCCATAGAGGTATGTTGTCCTGTAAAATTGATATGCTCATATATTTCATCACTAATTACGATAATCTCGGGATAATCAATTAAAACGTCTGCCAAAGCTCTTAATTCTTCTCTAGAATATACAGAACCACTAGGATTACACGGAGAGCTGTAAATCATCATTTTTGTTTTCGAGCTTATGGATGCTTTTAAGCTTTCGGGAGTAATTTTAAAATCAGATTCTATAGAAGTTGGTATTTCTACAGGAACTCCGCCTGCTAATTTACTTATATCGCTGTAACTAACCCAGTAAGGTGCAGGTAAGAGCACTTCATCTCCTTCATTTAACAAAACCATAGCCAGGTTTGCGAGTGATTGTTTAGCTCCAGTAGAAACGACTATTTGGTTAGATGTATAAATTAAATCATTATCACGTTTGAATTTTGTGATAATAGCATTCTTCAAATCACCATATCCATCAACAGGAGTGTACGAATGATAGTTATCTTTTACTGCTTTTATGGCAGCATCTTTTACAAATTCAGGAACATTAAAATCTGGTTCACCAAGACTAAGTCCTATGATATCTTTTCCTTCTTCTCTTAATTCTCTGGCTTTTGCCGCCATTGCTAATGTGGCAGAGGTTGCCATGGCATTAATTCTTTTAGAAAGGTTTGGATTCATATGAAGATTATATAGTTAAAGCTGGTTTTTCGCCCAAGGATTTTAATTGTTTAAAATGCTCTAATATGGCTTTCCTAGTAGTTTTGTATTCGTTATAGGGCAAGTTAAATTCCAATGCAGTTTCTTTTACAATTTTTGCAATTTGCCCATAATGAATATGAGAGATATGAGGGAAAACATGGTGTTCTACCTGATGATTTAGACCTCCAGTGTACCAGGAAATAAATTTATTTGTTGGAGCAAAATTTGCAGTTGTATAAAATTGATGCATTGCCCAAGTATGTTTCATATTTCCATTTTTGTCTGGTAATGGCATATCGGTTTTTGGTACCACATGAGCTAGTTGAAAAACGACACTTAATATAATACCTGCAGTGTAATGCATCATAAAAAAACCAATAAAAACTTTCCACCAAGCTAAGTCCAATACTAAAAGTGGTAACACAATCCAAATAGCATAATAGACTATTTTTGAAATAATAAGTTTCGTCCATTCAGTCGCAGGATTTGGAAATTTACCATAAGATAATTTTCGTTTTAGGTAATTATTCATCTGTTTGAAATCAGTTGTAATTGCCCAATTAATAGTTAATAATCCATATAAAAAAAAAGAGTAATATTTTTGAAATTTATGGATATTAAACCACTTTGAATGTTTCGAAAAGCGGATGATTCTTCCTGCATCAATATCTTCGTCTTGGCCTTTAATATTTGTAAAGGTATGATGTAAAACGTTATGTTGCACTTTCCAATTGTAAACATTCCCAGCTAGTATGTAAATACTACTTCCCATTAACTTATTGACCCATTTTTTACTCGAAAAAGAATCGTGGTTGCTATCGTGCATCACGTTCATACCAACGCCAGCCATTCCTATTCCAATAATCACGGTTAATAAGAGTAATGTCCATTGTGGCATATCTATCGTTAGAATTAATATTAACGGAATGAAAAACATCGAAAACATTATAATGGCTTTGGTATATAATTTCCAATTACCAGTTTTTACAATATTTTTTTCTTTAAAGTATTGGTTTACTCTTTTGTTTAACGTCTTAAAAAACTTAGTTGAGTCTGATCTAGAAAAACTGACTTGTTTATAGTTCAAAATTTATGATTTTTTATTAGAATTACAAATTTACATTTCTTTAATGGATAACGAATATTTCTTTAGGTTATTTTTAACAAAGATAAGTACTTTTACAAAATACTTTTACCATGAAATTATTACTTAAATATTATCCTGATTTATCTGATCAACAAATTTCACAATTTGAAAAATTGAAAGAACTTTACAAGGATTGGAATATAAAAATTAATGTAGTCTCTCGAAAAGATATAGATGAACTATACCTTCGGCACGTTCTACATTCTCTAGGAATTGCAAAAATTCAAAAATTTATACCGGGCTCTAAGATTTTGGATGTTGGAACCGGTGGTGGTTTTCCTGGAATACCTCTTGCAATCTTATTTCCTGAAGTTCAATTTCATTTGGTAGATAGTATTGCAAAAAAAATTAAAGTTGTAAATGAAGTAGTAGCTGGTTTAAATCTTCAAAATGTGATTATTACCAACGCTAGAGTTGAATCTTTAAATGATCGATATGATTTTATTGTAAGTAGGGCAGTAGCGCAAATGGATACCTTTGTGCGATGGGTTTATCTCGCTGTATTAAAGAAAAACAACCATGAGCTTAAAAATGGAATTTTATATTTAAAAGGAGGTGATTTAACTGACGAATTATTAAATTTTCCAGCAGCTACAATTTATCCTCTTAACAATTATTTTGAGGAAGATTTTTTTGAAACTAAAAGTGTCGTTCATTTACCTCTAAAATTCAAAAAAAAATAAATAAAAAAACTCCGAAAATTACTTCGGAGTTTTTTATTTGGTAAAAATATTTGGTTATCTATGAATAATAAATTTATCTGTTTTAACTTGATTACCGTTGATAATTTTTATCAAGTAAGTTCCTGTTGTTAGCTTAGAAACGTCTATCTGTTGGTTAAGAGAAATATTATTTTCCAATAAAACAACTCTACCTAGTAGATCGAATACTTTGACCGATGAATTTTCAGCATTTTGAATATTTAGATTGTTTTTTGCGGGGTTAGGATAAATAACAACATTACCTAGAACGTTATCATTATTTCCTAGTTCTCCAACTGTTTTAAAATGAGCTTCTTCACCGAAGCCATAATTTCCAGGTGAATTATATACAACATCATTGTTGGTATCATATAAAACTATAGATCCACCTCCATTTCCAGCACTATCAAAAATTCTGAACCTATAACAATCGTCAGTTAATTCGAATTGTTCAACAACACTTTCATTGTTGCCATATGGACCACCACTGTATAAAGTTTCGCCACCAGCATTCATGATTTCCCAAGTGCATTGTGATCCTGCATTGTCTGTACTTAAGATCATATTGATCGTAGTTGTGTGCTCATTAGCAATATCAAAGTTTTCAGAAATCTGATTATCCGAATTATCGTCATCATCAGACAGTGAAATTTCAATAGTATTCACATCTTGAACTACATAGGAAATTGCAGGTAATTCAACAGTTTCGCTTTGTAGCGAAAGCAATGATCCGGTCCAGGTGAAATTTTGAGAAGCTCCTCCATTAACTGAGTAAGTAATTTCAACTTCTGTAAGGTCATTTTCTCCGAAATTTTGAATGGTGACATTAGGTGCAATATCAAATCCGCATTGTGGTAAAATTGCTTCTACTGATGTCGGACGCGCATTGTTCTCTGCTGAAAAATTGAAGTAAGTGGGATAAGTGCCACTTCCACTGGGGATCTTTTGTTGCGTTTCAGTGACAAAAGCTACTACTTCTAAATCTTCAATTTTTACAGGAACACCGTTATAATCGTCTGGGATGTCGTAGGTGTATGTTTCGTCAATAAACGTTCCAGCTGTCGTTGTTGAAATTGTTTGGCCCCATTGGCCTGTTAATAACCAAACTAATCGGTGCATATGATTGTACTCATTTCCCATATTCCCTCCTGTTTGAGGTCCCAACGTGTTGTTTTGTAATAAAGCTACGTTTAATTTATTAGTACTTTGAGTACTATTAGCTGTATAGAAGGCTTCAACGTGAACAATTATGGTATTAGTTTGAACGTCAATTTCTGCTTCAACTCCAACATTCACATCAGAGGATTGGCTGAGCGTTGTGTTAGAAGCTGAAGTCCAAGAGTTTCTACTCATTGCAGTTGTTCCTGATGAGCCTTGTTCCAACCCAGGAAAATTAGTTCTATTAACGGTGGCTGCTGGGTAGCCTACTAAACCAGATTGTGCAGCTATAGCTGAACCAAATGGTGTTCTAAAATCAGGTTCGTTTGCACCAGGATTTGCGTATCCACCAGTGTGAATGTTAATTATGAAAGCATCACCTGTATTATTGTTTTGAATATTTTGAGCTATGGTATGTCCGTCTGGGCAGTAAACACAATGAATACCGGTAAACTCTTCCAATACAACTTTTTTGTTTTCAGGATTAGTGCTTACAATTGTTTGAGAAAACACTGTTAGTGTGAAAAACGTAAATAATACGTTTAGTGTGTAATTTATTTTCATTTTTTTGGTTGGTTATTAATTTTAATTATTTATTAATTTTTACATTAATGCTTGAATTTTACAATTAAAATGCTTGAATTATACAGTTTTTGTCTTTTCAGTACTATAAGATGCTAAACATTTAGTCATATTAATGTCAAATATATGTTATTTTTTATTTAATTTTGCACTTTATTTAAACAACTAACCAAAAAAGTATGAAAAATACATTATTACTTATCGCAGTTTTCTTAACAACTTTTGCATTATTTGCACAAAACCCTTATACAATAACTGATCACGACGGTGAAGAAGTAACGGAAGGGATGGTAGTTACTATGAATAATTTTGGGGTTCCAGCTGGATCCTTTGATTATTTTGTTACTAATGATAGTGACGAAGATATTTATATGAGAATAGAATTTGTAAGCGCAGTGAATGCTGATGGAAGTGGTTTTGAATTGTGTTTCGATCAATGTTTTATTGATTTAGTTATTGGGCAATCTATACCACCTGCTCCAAACTTTGTGACAATCCCAGCAGGAGAAACTACTCCAAGCGGAAACCATTTTGCTGCTACTTTAGAAAGTACTGAAGTGCAAGATTATAATTTTAGGTTTTACCTAACTGATTCTGAAGGTACTGATATAGGAAACGACTTAAATTTCACGTATCGTTATGATCCTATTCTTGGATCGAACGATTTTAGAGAATTAGGAGTTTCAATAACCTCAACGGTTATCTTTAACAATATGGAAGTTTATGCTATGGAAGATATGAATATGGTCATCTACAATTTGCAAGGTCAATTAATAAATTCACAAATATTGAGTACAGGAAACCATACAATTAATATGTCTTACTTGAGTCCTCAAATGTATATTGTCAAGTTTAAAACGACAGAGGGAATTTCTAAGACTTTGAAAATTCTAAAAAAATAAAAATCATTCTAGATAAAAAAAGCTCCAAATTTTTGGAGCTTTTTTTATTTATTAATTTAAAAATTTACAGTTAAATTTGCTGTAAGACCTGTGTTTTCCGGCACAAATCTACAAACTCCACCAATACATATTAAACCTCCTCTTTGTCTACCATAATTCATAGCAAACCTTGTTCTGCCTTTAGAATAACTACCCCCCGCACTGTAGTAATGTATGTCTGTATCTCCATAATTCCAATTATCTGCAAGGTATAATGCAAAATTTGAATTAAAATTATACTCAAATACTCCNNCCATATACAATACCTTTGTCAACAATCACATTTTGGAATGTTGCTACTCCACTCCATTTTTTGTTTATTTTCTTCTTGACTTCAACACTAACATCTCTAAATAAACGAGGTCCTTTACCAATAAATTCGGCTTTATACCACCTGTTTTCTATATGATATTCTGCATCTAAGCCAGCCCAATACGAAAAATTTCCAGCGATTTTTGTCCCGTATTTTCCGCCTAATAAAGTGCCTTTTTTAAACTTATAGTATAAATCTATCTGTGTTCCAACTTCACCTGCTCTTTGATCGTACGTTTCTATTATTAATCTTGGTTGTGCATTGTAAACATAGATATTAGTTAACATATAATCTTGTTGTTTGGTAAGTGCAGGGGTATAGCCAATAAGTTCTTGGTTATAAATATTTCCCTCAGCTAAACGATCTGCATAAAAAGAGAAGTTTTCTAACCTTCTGAAGGTGGCATTTATTCCAAGCCCTTTTTTAGCATACCCTAAATCGATTTGCATTGCAGTTCCGTCATATAATTTGTTGGATGATAGTTGACCTTCGTTAGCAATTACATCCGGATCTTTGATGATGGCTTCTACACCTCCATAAAAATCTCCGGCTACAAAATTTAATCTTCCTCCATAGGCGTTTACAGTGCTGGGTATGGTATCATTTGTACCGTTATTTTGATATCGGCCAACATAACTAACACCTAAATCTAAATCTATACGATCAATTTTTAGTGCTTCGCTAATATTTAAGTTAGCATCAATACCTTGCGTTATTCCCTCAGAAACATCAAATCCATTTCTTGTTTTTCCGTAAATACCAGTTAAATCTAAATAGTCTGTTGGTGTGAAAATAACCCGAATTCCTTTTAAAGCATTGTTAATTCCTAGCTGTCGATCTTCCCAACTTCTTAGAATAAGTCCATTCCCAAATTGTTGATAAAAGTATCCAGCTGTTATATCTATTGTTTCGTGTTTAAAATTTAAGTAATAAGTGCCAATATCATTGTTTCCGTCAAATTTAGGAGAATAACCCAACAGAGCTGATGGTAAGTAGGATTCGTATTGGACGCCTGCTGTGAATTTTCCTAAATTGTAATCTAATCTGAAGTAATTATTTGATCTTAATTGATCTTTTGGAGCATCAAAGTTGAGTCCTTCATCATTTAATAGCCATTGAGTATTTGATTCAAATCCTCCAAAAAAATAGCCTGTATCTTGAGCAAATGTTAATGTGCTATATAAAATTGATGCAATTAGTAGTAATTTTTTCATTTGTAGTTGCTTCGTTTTTTGTTGATTTATAATGTTAGCTCTTTGATTTTTTCATAAAGCTCATCTTCCGATCCAGGACTGTAACCAGAATGTCTTAAAACAATTTTATTGTCTTTAACTACAATAGTAAGAGGCACCGTTGATGCTCCTAATGCACGTTTTAAATCGTTATTTGTATCTAATAAAATTTGATAATCCCATCCTTTTCCGTTAATTAAAGATTTTACTCTTTTTACAGTTCTGCTATCATCAACAGAGACTGCTATTAGTTCAACCCCAGTTTCCTCCTGCCATTCTTCATAAACATCACTGATAGCATCTAATTCTTTTATACAAGGAACACACCATGTTGCCCACAAGGAAATAATAACAACATTATTTTGGTCGGTAACTTCATGGAAGCTTATGGTTTTTCCTTCCATTGTTTTAAGGTCAACATTGGGAATATTGTCTTGAGAAAACACATTGAATGTAGTTAGAAGTACAAAAAGTAAAATATTTTTTTTCATGGGTTAGTTTTTATAATGAATGTTCAAAAATAATTTAATTATTTCAATAAACACTAAATAAATAATCAGATGCTAATAGGTTTTTTTATTTTTTTTAGAATCAATTATTTATTTTTCTAATTTCTATTACTTTTGTTTTTATTACTTTAAAAAAACTAACCTATGAAAAATTTCTGTTATGTATTATTAATTTTCACTGCTTTTGTTATATCATCTTGCAGTAGAACTGAAGATAATATTTCTTTATTACCACCTACTGCTGATATTGTAGTCGACGACTTAGTTAGAAAAACTTCTCTGCGAAACCAAGAAATTCCTTTCAAAATCATAAATGAATTAGGAGAAGATATTTCTTTGCAGGCAACATTTTTTGTTAATGATACAGAAATTCAAGGGAATATTTTTACTTCCGAAATAATTGGAGAATATCAAGTTTATGGTGTTTACACAGAAAATGGAACCGTCGTAACAACAAATACTGAAACGTTTGAGGTTATTATTCCAAAAAGAAAAGTAGTTGTTGAAGATTATACAGGTACTTGGTGCGGGTATTGTCCAATAGTCACTGCGGCAATTGACGACGCTCATAATATGACTGACGATCTAACAATTATAACAATTCACAAAACCGGGAGCGGTGATCCAGATCTTTTACACTTTCCACAAGTTGATGAATTGAGAGATGCATTTGGTGTTTTTGGTTATCCGACTGCAAAAATAAATAGAACAATTAATTGGAGTAATCCATACAGCTTAGACGAAATTACAAGCTTGGCTGGTATAGACACTAATATAGGGATTGCAATAAACTCCGAGCTCTCAACGGATACTAATGATTTAATTATTGAAGTTGAACTTGTGAATGAACAAAGTTTTGTGACTGGTGATAAACTCGTGGTTTATCTCCTCGAAAGTGGCATATTACAAGATCAGGTTAATTACTACAACGATGACCCGACAAGTCCATATTACCAGTTAGGAAATCCAATTCCTAATTTTGAGCAAAATCATGGTTTAAGAAATTCTCTGACTAATTTAACAGGAGATGCTATTTCAAGTACAGCTGCTTTAGCAACCTACAATAGAACTTTTTCTTTCTCAATACCTGAAAATTATAATACTGCGAATATGAGTGTAGTGGTTTTAGTGGTAAACAGTGATAATACCGCTTTAAATTCTCAGTTTGCTGAGTTGGGAGAAAATAAACCTTACGAATAGATTCACAGATTCACACTGTTATTTATAAAAAAAACCTCAACTATTGTTGAGGTTTTTTTTATGATTGTTTTTTTTAATTTATCCTAAAAAAGGATATCTATAGTTTGTAGGTGTAACAAAAGTTTCTTTAATCATCCTTGGTGATACCCATCGATAAAGATTTAACTTACTTCCAGCTTTATCATTTGTTCCACTTGCTCTAGCACCACCAAAAGGTTGTTGCCCTACAACAGCTCCTGTAGGCTTGTCATTTATATAGAAATTACCTGCGGCATTTTGTAATATTTTAACTCCTAGTTCTAGTGCATATCTATCTTCGCTAAACACTGCTCCAGTGAGCGCGTATTCACTTGTTTTGTCAACCAACTGAAGTGTTTCTTCCCAATGATCATCTTCAAAAACAAAAATCGTTACTACAGGACCAAATAGCTCTGTACACATTGTTGTGTATTTAGGATCTTTAGTTAAGATAACTGTTGGTTCAATAAAATATCCTTTGCTTTTGTCATAATTACCACCAACTATTATTTCAGCATTATCATCAGATTTTGCTTGATCTATATAGCTAGCTAATTTATCAAATGAGCCTTCGTGGATTACCGCTGTAATGAAATTACTCATATCTTCTGGAGAGCCCATTTTAAATGAGTTTACGTCATTTATAAGATTGTTTTTTACATCATTCCAAATACTTTTGGAGACATAACATCTACTTGCTGCACTACATTTTTGACCTTGAAATTCGAAAGCACCTCTTGCGATAGCTGTTGCCACCTGTTTTGGATTTGAAGTTTTATGAGCTACAATAAAATCTTTTCCTCCTGTTTCACCAACTATTCGAGGGTACGTTTTGTAATTGTGAATGTTAGTTCCAATTTTTTGCCAGATATTTTTAAAAACATTCGTTGAACCTGTAAAATGAATTCCACTAAAATCTGGACTTGCTAATATAGTGTCTGTAATCATTACTGGATCACCCATTACCATTTGTATAACTCCAGGGGGTACACCTGCTTCTTTAAATACATCTAATACAATTTTAGCTGAAAATACTTGACTGTCACTTGGTTTCCAAATAACTACATTACCCATTAATGCAGCACTAGCTGGTAAATTTCCTGCAATTGCAGTAAAATTAAACGGGGTAATAGCATAAATAAAACCTTCTAATGGACGGTATTCTAATCGATTCCATGCGTCAGAAGTAGATTCAGGTTGTTCTGCATATATTTCAGTCATAAACTGAACATTAAAACGTAAAAAGTCAATCAATTCACAAGCAGCATCTATTTCTGCTTGATGTATAGTTTTAGATTGAGCAACCATAGTGGCAGCATTTATTTTAGCTCTGTATGGACCTGCAATTAATTCAGCAGCACGAAGAAAAATTGCAGCTCTTTGCTCCCATGGTGTATTTGCCCAAGTATTTCTTGCTTCTAAAGCCCCTGAAATGGCAGTGGTTATATTCTTTTTCTCTGCTTTATGGTAGGTTCCTACAATATGTTGGTGGTCGTGAGGGGGAGACATCGTATCAATATTACCTGTTTTAACATCTTCACCATTAATATACATAGCCACATCAATTGTGCTATTGTACATTTTTTTGTAAGCATCTAGTACTTTTGTGCGTTCTGTAGAACCAGGAGCGTATCCTTTTATTGGTTCATTAACAGCAATTGGTACTTCAAAAAATCCTTTTCCCATGGTATGTTTTTTTATTATAAATTTAGATTTGCAAAGGTACGAATTTCATGTACTAAACTAAAGAGACCCTATGGAATCTTTTTTTACATTTAGTAAAAAAAATTAATATTAGAATATATTAACAACTGATATTGAAAATAAATTACAGTTAAATTTATTATTGATTATTTATGATGGACGAATTTGTTTTGCCCATTCCAATTATGCGATCGTAGCGAGCTCCCAAATCTCTGAAATACACCAAGACCGTGTAATCATTTTCGGTTTGCCAATAATTTCCACTGATAGCGCCATAATCAATAGTTCCGTCTCGATTAACAACGACATACTTATAATTATAGAATCCTTGTTTTAATAACATTTGATTAATGTAAGTGTCTGAAAAACTATCATATTTCATGTAAGTAGTTTCGTCGATTGTGTAATTATTGAAATTTCCATACACATGAATTTCTTTATCATTTAAATCTTCAAAATATTGAAGTGCAAAGTGAACCCTTGCGTAGTCAGCCTCGATAGAAATATCACTTGTTGGGTATAAAATTCTAATTTGATAATTACCATTGATATCTGGATTATACGTGTATGGTCTTTCAAAACGTGCGCCATTTGTATAGAGATAAGTATTGTAAATGTCAGTTAAGTCAATTTTACGGATGCTTGAACTTCCTGATCTAATATCCTTATTGTCGAAAAATAAATATTCGTTTCCGGCATCAAAGCTTGCTTCTTTATCATATCGATATATTAATTGAGAACCTATTGTGTACTGGGGTTTTAAATTTGAAATCGGAGAATTTAGGTTGCTATTTTGTAACACTAACGTATTCACCGTTTCTTTGGGATTTGTCAGTAATAAGTTTGGCGAATCAATAACAAATTGAATCACTTGTTTAGTTTGTATGTTTTCTAAATTACGAGCTCTTTTAACAGATGCATCTACAGTAACTTTGTTTTCAATAATCATAAATTTTTTGGAAAAAACAAGTTCGCCGTTATCATTGTATATTGAAACCATATAGTTTCCACTTTTTGTCAGTTTTCGAGTATCTCTATTCGGAATTTTTAAAGTATAATGCGAATACCCTTTTAATGTATTAAAAGAGTTGGAATATTCATACAAGCGAACATCATCAAATCCATCCATATATTCACCTTTTGTTAAGTCACTTAATTTCCAATCAAAATCATGATGAGTAATTTTATAATAGTAATCAGCTTCGTCCCCATTTAGTGCATCAAATGAGAGGTAAACTTTTTCACCTAAACGGATGATCGGTAATTGACTTTGTTTGGTGCTGCCAAGAAACTGAATAGTTTTTATAAATTCTGGAGCTACATGTTCGGCGTATTGAGCAATTAAAGAATGATGGTAGTAAAAAAATAAAAATAAAATTATAATTTTTTTATACATAACAGCTTGTTTTAGACCCTAAATATAAGCAATATTTATACCTAAATCAGGAGCTTTTTTTTAATGTAATTATTTATAAATAAAATTGTTTTTTTTTATGGGTGTACCAACATAATTTTTATAAATTTGCATACCCAAAAAAAGGGATTTTTTTAATAGAATTTAATACTAGTATTCTATGTCTAAAGACATCAAGATTAAAAAAGGTCTTAATATTCGCTTGAATGGTGAGGCCGGCAAAACTCTTTCAAAAGCGCCTCGTTCTAGAACATTTGTTATTAGGCCTTCAGAATTTCATCTTATTACACCAAAATTGGTGGTAAAAGAAGGAGCAAAACTAAAAGCAGGTGACGTTATATTTTACTCAAAGACCGAGGAAAAAATCAAATTTGTTTCTCCAGTTAGTGGGATTGTGCAAAAAATTGAAAGAGGAGCAAAAAGAGTTATCACAGAAATAGTTATTGAAGCCGATCAAAAAGATGATTATTTAGATCACGGAGTAGCTTCTATTGTTTCTATGGATGAAAATGAAATTAAGAACCATTTGTTAGCAACTGGTTGTTGGCCATTTATAAAGCAGAGACCTTACGATATTATTGCTAATCCAGATATTAAACCAAAAGCAATTTTTGTTTCAGCATTCTCTACTGCACCCTTAGCCGCTGATTTTGACTTTACTTTGATGGGTAAAGAAAAAGAATTACAAGCTGCTGTTTCTGCAGTAAGTAAATTAACAGACGGAGCATTGAATGTAGGTGTAGGTAAAAATTCAAAAAGTATTTTTGAGGGATTAAAAGATATATCGGTTCACACAGTTACTGGAATTCATCCTGCTGGAAATGTAGGTACTTTGATCAACAAGCTAGATCCAGTAAACAAAGGCGAGGTAGTTTGGACAATAAGCCCTCAAGATCTAGTCGTGATTGGTGAACTATTACTTACCGGTAAATTTAATGCTGAACGTATTGTAGCCTTATCAGGATCATCTGTAAAAAATCCAAAATATTATACAACTAAAATAGGTTCCGAAGTCTCGACAATTCTTTACACCTCAGGCTTAAATGAGGAACATGTTAGAATTATTGATGGTAATGTTCTTTCGGGAAACAAAATTACACCAAAAGGTCATTTAGGATATTATACCAATACCGTTACGGTAATTCCTGAAGGAGACGATTATGAATTTTTTGGTTGGAATAAACCAGTTTTTAATAAACTTTCAGTTACTAGAGCCTTGACGTTTTCATGGTTGCAACCCAAAAAGAAATATGATTTAAATACCAATACTAACGGTGAACATCGAGCTTTTGTTGTGACTGGTTCATTTGAAAAAGTATTTCCGTTAGATATTCTTCCAATGCAAATTTTAAAGGCTTGTAAATATGAAGATTTAGATGAAATGGAAGCTTTAGGAATGTATGAAGTTGCTCCGGAAGATTTTGCTTTAACAGAATTTATTTGTGTTTCAAAACAACCACACCAAGATATAATAAGAAAAGGTTTAGACTTAATGTATAAAGAGATAGGTTAATGGGATTAAAAAATAATTTACATCAATTAAAAGAAAAGTATAAAGGAACCAAAATGGCTCCAGCATTCAACGCACTGCATACTTTTTTATACCTGCCTAATGAGACCACTCAAGGAGGTACACATATTAAAGCTGCCGATGATTTAAAACGGACCATGAATACTGTAATTATGGCATTATTGCCGTGTCTGATTTATGGTATGTTTAATGCAGGTTATCAGCATTATCTTGCATTGGGTGATATTGAAGCAGCAAAAGGATTTTTTGGGTCTACTTTTTGGACTTGGGATAATTTGGTAATTGGAATGTGGAAAGTTCTTCCTCTAGTAATAATTTCTTACGGAGTTGGACTTGCTGTAGAATTTTTATTTGCAGTTATTAAAGGTCACGAAGTTGAAGAAGGATATCTTGTAACAGGAATGTTAGTTCCATTAATAGTACCCATTGATATTCCACTTTGGATGTTAACGGTAGCAGTTATTTTTGGAGTTGTTATTGGTAAAGAAGTGTTTGGTGGCACCGGAATGAACATTTTAAATCCTGCATTGACCATTAGAGCATTTCTATTTTTTGCATATCCTACTTGGATGTCAGGCGATAAGGTATGGGTCCATGGTGCCGTTGAAAGAGACCAGCTCATCGCAGCGGGTGAAAATCTAGATGCAATATCAGGCGAGACTATTTTAGGAGCCTATGCTCAGAACAATGCTGTTGTTTACGATTATTGGGATATGTTCTGGGGTTTAATACCAGGATCTGTGGGTGAAACCTCAAAGTTTTTGATTATCATCGGAGCACTATTTTTAATATTTACAAAAATAGGAAGTTGGAGAATTATTGTATCGACATTGATTGGTGCCCTGGTCATGGGCTTAATTTTTAATGGTGTAGTGGACGCAGGATGGATTGGAGAAACCAATAAATTTTATGGCCTAATGAATGTTCCATTTTGGCAACATTTAATAATTGGAAGTATACTATTTGGAGCTGTTTATATGGCAACAGATCCTGTAACAGCCTCTCAAACAAATAAAGGCAAATGGATTTATGGGTTTTTAATTGGGTTTATATCTATAATGATTCGAGTCTTTAATCCGGCATATCCAGAAGGAGTATTTTTAGCTATTTTGTTAATGAATGTATTTGCTCCTACAATAGATCACTATGTGGTGCAAGCAAATGTAAAAAGAAGAATGAAACGTTTAAAAGTAAAAATTAATTAATATGGCTAATAAAACCGATAAAAATTCATACACCATACTTTTCGCCATTGTTATGGTTGTAATAGTTGGTTCTCTTCTAGCTGGATTTGCTAGTGGATTGAAGCCAAGGATTAAAGCAAACGAGAAATTTGAAAAACAACAAAATATCTTGTATGCCATGGGTATAAATAATAATGAAGGTACCGGAGATGTTGCTTTTATTTCGACTGATAATGTCGCAGAAGTTTTTAATAAATATATTACCAAACAGTTAGTTATTCAGGGAGATCAAGCTACTGAAAACGACTTAGCTTATTTAATTGACATTAAAAAAGAAAGTACTAAAGCAAAAAGTGGAGATTATCAAAGAAGATTACCCTTATTTATTGGTCAAAAAGACGGTTCAGAGTTATATATCATGCCAGTTCGTGGGAAAGGGTTATGGGACGCAATTTGGGGCTTTGTTGCAGTTGATAAAGAAATGATTGTTCAAGGGGTATATTTTGATCATAAAGGAGAAACACCAGGTCTTGGAGCCGAGATAAAACAACGTTATTTTATGGATGATTTTGTGGGAGAGCAACTATTAGACAAAGGTGCTTTTCAGGGGATTAAAGTTGCCAAAGGAAATAATGATCCTAAAAATTTGATAAAAGATGATTATGAAGTGGATGCACTTGCAGGGGCAACGATTACAGGTGATGGTGTATCGGTAATGTTAAAAAAGGACCTTGCTATGTATGTTCCTTATTTAAAAACTTTAAATAACTAACCAATGGGATTACTTTCAAAAAAAGATGCGAAATTAATTAAGGATCCATTATTAGATGATAATCCAATTACGATTCAGGTATTAGGAATTTGTTCTGCACTAGCAATTACTGCACAACTAAAGCCTTCAATTGTAATGGCAGTTTCTGTAATTTTTGTTTTAGGAATTGGTAATGTGGTAATTTCTTTAATGCGTAACATTATTCCTTCAAAAATTAGAATTATTGTACAACTTATTGTTGTAGCTACTTTAGTAATTATTGTAGATCAAGTATTAAAGGCTTTCGCTTATTCATTAAGTAAAGAACTTTCGGTTTTTATCGGATTGATTATTACGAACTGTATTATCATGGGTCGTTTTGAAGCTTTTGCACTGGGCAACGGTCCTTGGCGTTCCTTTTTAGATGGTATTGGTAACGCACTAGGTTACGGTGTTATACTTATTATCGTTGGATTTTTTAGAGAGCTACTAGGATCTGGAACCTTGTTTGGAATAAAAGTATTGGGAGACTCTGTAGAAAAAACGGGTCTTTATGCTATTGGATATGAAAATAACGGATTTATGGTATTGCCTCCAATGGCTTTAATTGTGGTAGGTATCATTATTTGGGTACAACGAAGTAAAAATAAAGCATTAATTGAAGAAAACTAAGGATACATCATTCTTGTATTTTTTACAATAAAACTATAAAATATGTTAGAGCACATAGAATTATTTTTTAAATCTATTTTCGTAGATAATATGGTATTTGCATACTTTTTAGGTATGTGTTCATACTTAGCAGTATCTAAAAAAGTTAGCACTGCAGTAGGTTTAGGAGCTGCTGTTATTTTTGTACTTACCGTAACCGTTCCTTTAAACTGGTTTTTAGATCAATACATTTTACAACCAGGAGCCTTAGCATGGATTGATGGTAATAGAGATACACCAGAATTGAGTGTTTATGCAGATTATGATTTAAGTTTTTTATCGTTTATCTTATTCATTGCAACCATAGCCACTATGGTTCAATTAGTTGAAATTATTGTAGAAAAATTTTCACCCTCTTTATACAACTCATTGGGTATTTTTCTTCCATTAATAGCTGTAAACTGTGCTATTTTAGGAGGTTCTCTATTTATGCAGTCTAGAGAAATTGAAACTGCTGGATTAGCTCTAAACTATGGGTTCAGTTCCGGAATAGGTTGGTTTTTAGCTATAGTAGCCATTGCAGCAATTAGAGAGAAAATACGCTACAGTAATGTGCCTGCTCCCCTAAGAGGTTTAGGAATTACGTTTATCATAACCGGGTTAATGGCAATTGGATTTATGAGTTTTGGAGGAATGCTTACTGGTAGTGGCGATTCAGCAACGCCTTCAGTAGAAGAACCAACTGAAAAATTAGAAGAACAACAAACAACAATAGAAAAAGAAGTAGAAGCAACTCAAACAGTTGTTGTTTCAGAATTAAAAAAATAATACTATGTTTTTAGCACCAAGTATAACAGGAGTAGTAATAGCAACCGTTGTCGCTTTTTTAGTGTTGACACTTTTATTGGTAGCTTTATTACTTTTTACAAAACAAAAATTATCACCATCGGGCCCCGTAAAAATTACTATTAATGGTGAAAAAGAAATAGAAGTTGCGAGTGGGGGAACCCTTTTAACAACCCTAGGAGCTAATAAAATATTCTTACCATCTGCTTGTGGTGGAGGTGGAACTTGTATTCAATGCGAATGCCACGTATTGGAAGGTGGAGGAGAAGCTTTACCAACAGAAACACCCCATTTTAGTAGAAAAGAATTAAAAGATGGTGCACGCCTTTCTTGTCAGGTAAAGGTGAAACAAGATATGAATATCACCATACCTGAAGAGGTTTTTGGTATTAAAAAGTGGGAAGCAACGGTCGTAAGAAACTATAATGTAGCTTCTTTTATAAAGGAGTTTGTAGTAGAAATTCCGGAAGACATGGGTTATAAAGCTGGTGGTTATATACAAATTGAAATACCAAAAGGAGAGGTTAAATTTTCCGATATGGATATTACTGCTCACCCCGAAGAACACGATTCAGCTGATAAGTTCAAAGCTGAATGGGATAAGTTTAAATTGTGGCCTTTAGTCATGAAGAATAATGAAACTGTCGAGCGAGCTTATTCGATGGCATCTTTTCCTGCAGAAGGAAGAGAAATCATGCTTAATGTACGTATTGCTACCCCTCCTTTTGATAGAGCAAAAGGTGGTTGGATGGATGTTAATCCAGGAATAGCCTCGTCGTATATTTTTAATCAAAAGAAAGGAGATAAGGTAACTATCTCTGGTCCTTATGGTGAATTTTTTATCAACGAATCTGACTCTGAAATGTTATATGTTGGTGGTGGAGCAGGAATGGCTCCAATGCGATCACATTTGTACCATTTATTTAGAACCTTAAAAACCAATAGAAAAGTTACTTATTGGTATGGAGGTCGTTCAAAAGCAGAATTGTTTTATATTGAACACTTCAAAGCTTTAGAGAGAGATTTTCCAAATTTCAAATTTTATTTAGCATTATCAGAACCTTTAGATAAAGATAACTGGAAAGTAAAAAAAGATATTAATGATTTAGATGGTGACGGTTTTGTTGGATTTATACATAACTGTGTAATTGATAATTATCTAAATCATCATGAAAGCCCTGAGGATATCGAACTGTATTTTTGTGGCCCCCCTCTTATGAATGTTGCCGTTCAAAAAATGGGAGAAGATTTTGGTATTCCTGATGAAAATATTCGTTTTGATGACTTTGGCGGATAATTAAAATCCATGACTAAAAAGCTTAACAAACAAGAATCTCGAAATCTAGCTATGAATATAGTAGGAGCGGAACTAGAGAAAGAAGGTTATGAGTTTTTAGCCATCAAATCAGATTTAAAAAAAAACCCTCAGTTTGTTGTCATTAAGGACAAAATCACTTCTTTTGTTTTGGTAAGGGCAGTTTCAAATTCAGAGGAGCTTTATGATTATCGTAATATTACTACGCAACCAATTTTAGAACATTCAGAACAATTTAAGGCAAAAGTTTATTATGCTGGTGTTTGGCTGGGGCATGGATCAGATATAAATAAACCCATTATCAACGGGGAAGAATATTCATACGTATATTCTGGTTTAACAGAAATTTTATGAGTAAGTTAATTTATTTTGTGTTATTTACAGTGCTTATTTCTTGTGGAGAAAAACCCTTAGAAAAAACAACTGTTCGAGGACAAGCATTTGGAACTACGTTTTCTATACAGGCTTATACCAATCAGAATGTTGATTTAGAAAAGGGAATTGATTCTATTTTAAATTTAGTAAACAAATCAGTAAGTACTTACTTGCCAGATAGTGATATTTCAAAAATTAATCGTGGTGATACTTCAGTGATCGTCGATCAAATTTTTATTGATAATTTTAATTTGTCATCAGAAGTCTATCAAAAAACAGAAGGCTATTTTGATCCTACGATAGGAGTTTTAAGAAACGCTTATGGATTTGGTGATATAAAACCCCTAAAAGTAATTGATACTAAGGCTCTGGATTCCATGCTAAATTATGTTGGTTTTCATAAAGTAAAATTGACTGAAACATCAAAAATATGGAAAGAATATCCTGAAATTTATTTTGATTTTAACGCTGTTGCAAAAGGATATGGCATTGATTTAATAGGAGACTATTTGGTTTCAAATAAAATTCAAAACTTTCTGATAGAACTAGGAGGAGAATTATTAGCCAAAGGTGTCAACCTTAAAAAAAATAAAACATGGGTAGTTGGAATAGAAAATTCCTTTTCAACTATTAACGATAGGTCTTATTCGACGAGTATCATGTTGAAAGATATTGGTATGGCAACTTCTGGTAATTATCGGAAATTTAGGGTGGATTCTATTTCAAAAAAAAGATATGTTCACACTTTAAATCCACTTACGGGATCTGCTGAAAAAAGTAATATAACGAGTGCGACGGTGCTGGCCTCTACATGTGCAAAAGCAGATGCATATGCAACTTCATTTATGGCTTTAGGATTTGAAAAATCTATAGAATTAATAAATGAGTTAGACGATATAGAGGTCTATCTCACCTATAGCGACCAAGACAATATTCAACAATTTTTTGTAACGGAAGGTATGAAGGAAATAATACTAGATTAAAACTTTCTACAAACTGGGATGAGTTCACCCTGCGCTAGCCGGTATTTATCAATTTCTTTTTTGGTTAATTTTTTCGTGTAGTCAATAGCAGTAACATTAAAACCAATTTCTCTAAGTTTATCAAAATAATCTCTTCCATAAACTCGGACATGATCGTATTGACCAAATATTTTTGCACGTTCTTTTGGATCTGTTACACTATCGTCCTCAAAAGTAAATTCTCTTGATAAATCTAGTGGAATTTGAAAAATACCAATCCCATTTGGAGCCAACACACGAAATAATTCACTCATAGCTTGATTGTCGTCTGGAATATGTTCTAACACATGATTACAAAAAATATAATCAAATTCATTATCCTTAAATGGAAGATTACAAATATCTGCTTTTATATCAGCTAAAGGCGAAAACAAATCGGTGGTTGTATAGTTTAATTTTTTTATTTTTTTAAATTGATTATAGAAAGCTTGTTCGGGAGCAAAATGAAGAATTTTTTTTTTAGTTGCCGAAAAAAAATCGGTTTCGTTTTTAAGATAAATCCAAAATAAACGATGTCTCTCTAGTGAAAAAGTACCAGGAGCTAACACGTTTTTTCTTATTTTTTGATAACCGTAAGGTAAAAATTTACGGTACGATTTGCCATCAATAGGGTCCGTATATTTGGTGCCTTTTAGAAATAAAGCAATAATTGGTCGCAACCAATTACTTAATTTGATAAGTTGAGGTCTTGGGATTGTATTTAATATTTTAGAGGTGATGATCACTTAATTATCAAATCTAAATTCATTTTCTTCATTACTTTTAATACCCAGTGCTTCATAGATATAGTCAAAAGTTGATAAAAGCTTTGGTTTTCCATTTACGATAGCCACATCGTGCTCAAAGTGAGCGCTTGGCTTTCTATCTTTAGTTAAAATAGTCCAGCCATCGGATAATTGTTCTATACGTTTTGTTCCAAGGTTAATCATAGGTTCAATAGCTACAGTCATACCTTCAATAAATTTCTTTCCTTTACCTCGTCTTCCGTAATTTGGCATTTCTGGATCTTCGTGCATCGTTTTACCAATACCGTGACCTACTAATTCTCGAACTATGCCATAACCTTCTGCTTCACAGTATTGTTGAATGGCATAGCCAACGTCACCAGTACGTTTACCGACTTTTAGTTCTCTTATTCCAACATATAAAGATTCTTTGGTGATTCGCAGTAATTTTTTTACTTCAGAGGTGATTTCACCTACTGCAAAGGTATATGCATGATCTCCATAAAATTCATTTTTTATAGCACCACAGTCTATTGAAATAATATCTCCCTCTTTTAGGGGAGTGTCATTAGGGATTCCATGAACTACTTGGGCATTTGGACTCATACATAAAGTGTTGGGAAAATCATAGAGACCCAGAAACCCAGGAATGGCTCCCTGCTCTCTTATGAAGTCCTCTGCAAGTTTATCTAAATAAAGTGTTGTAACTCCAGGCTTAACCTCACTAGCTAACATTCCTAGTGTCCTAGAAACAACCAAAGCAGCTTCACGCATTAATTCTATTTCTTCTAAAGTCTTTGCTATGATCATAATTATATTGCCTTAGAGATGATTATTCTTCGTAAGAATGTTTATATCCCGACTCGTTTAAAATAGCTAAAATATCTTTTTCTAATGTTTTTTGTGCTAATTCGACATATCGGCCTATCTCTTTTTCGTTTTTATAAAAAATTATAGTAGGTACATATTCTATATTAAACCCTTCTTCCAGCTTATCTGGAGTATCTTTCTCTTGAGAAACAGCGATGACTTCTAATTTTGTGATATCGTAATCCGTTTGATTTAAAATTTTATAAAAAGCAGGAACCTCTCTTTGACTGTCGCTACACCAGGTTCCCATAAACACTTTTATTCTTACTTCTTTAATTTCTTTATTGATTTCTTTTATGGTCAACGTATCGAGTTGATGAGCTTTATAATTTTCTTGATACCATTCTATAAAATCATCTCCATTTAAACCTTCTTTATTTATATTTCCAAGTAACATCATAGTGTCGTCAATAGTATCAAGAATAATTTTATTTATTTCTTGTTTAGCTATAGTATCCATTGTCATATCTTTTTCTTTTTTTGAAACTTGTTGACATGCGATTAGAATAACAAAGACTAAAAGTATTAGTAATTTTTTTTTCATAATTATTTAATTAGTGATTTTTGAGACATTGCTGTAGGTTTTTTTATTCCCATTAATTCAAGTATAGTTGGAGCAATATCTCCTAGGACACCATTTTTTATTGGAATATAATTTTTATCAATCAGTATGACAGGAACTGGATTTGTAGTGTGCGCTGTGTTTGGAGATCCATCATGATTAATCATCACCTCGCAATTACCATGATCCGCCAAAAGTAGGGTTGTATAACCATTTTCTAATGCAGTTTCAATGACTTTTTTTGTACAATCATCTATAGTCTCACAAGCTTTTACTGCAGCCTCCATGACTCCTGTATGCCCAACCATGTCTGTATTTGCAAAATTTAAACAGATGAAGTCCGCCGACTTATTTTCTATTTCTGGTAAAATTTTATCTCTAACATTTAAAGCACTCATTTCTGGTTTTAAATCGTAAGTCGCTACTTTTGGGGATGGACATAAAATTCTACGCTCTCCTTTAAATTCTTTTTCTCTTCCACCTGAAAAGAAAAATGTAACATGGGGATATTTTTCAGTCTCCGCAATTCGTATTTGTTTTTTTTTGTTTTTTTCTAATATTTCACCGAGGGTTTCTTGTAAATCTTCTTTGTTATAAATAACCTTAATATTTTGAAAAGTCTGATCATAATTAGTTAGAGTAACGTAATATAGTGAAAGTGGATTCATTTCAAATTCTGAAAAAGAATTTTGAGATAAAACTTGAGTTAGTTGTCTTCCTCTGTCAGTTCTAAAATTAAAAAAAATCACCACATCATCTTTTTCTATTGTGGCAATTGGTTCGTTATTTTCAGTATTTACAATAGGCTCAATAAATTCATCTGTTAGTCCATTAACATAACTGTTTTCAATTGTTTCAATAATATCAGAAGTTTTTTCTCCAATTCCGTTAACTAATAAGTCGTACGATTTTTTAACTCTTTCCCAACGCTTATCTCGATCCATAGCATAATACCTTCCAATCACAGACGCAATTTTACCAGAAGTTTTGTCTAGATGGTCTTGTAATTCTTTAATAAAGCTAACTCCAGATTTAGGATCCACATCACGTCCATCTGTAAATGCGTGCACATACAGATTGTCTAATCCCTCGTTATGTGCAGCGCTGATTAGACCCTTTAAATGATTAATATGAGAATGAACCCCTCCATTAGATAGTAAGCCTAAAAAATGAATTTTTTTCTGATATTTTTTTGCATAATTAAAAGCTTGCTTTAAAACAGGTTCTTTTTTCAGGGTATCTTGTTCGATAGCCAAATTAACCTTTGCTAAATCTTGATAGACGATTCGTCCCGCACCTAAATTCATGTGTCCAACTTCACTATTTCCCATCTGTCCCTCAGGCAATCCAACGTTCAATCCGTCTGTTCTAACTTCTGCGTTTGGGTAATTTTTATAAAGAGAATCTATAAATGGAGTATTTGCTTGTGCGATCGCAGAGACTTTGGGGTCTTGAGTTATACCCCAGCCATCAAGAATTAATAAAAGTACTTTTTTATTCATAACGTTATTTGATTTTGCAAAGATAAAAACAATAAATGGGAGGTATCATTTATAAATTAGAATTTTATTCTAAAACTCTATAACTAAAGTAGTTTTGGGTTAATATCTAATATGTTTTCTTGATAGTATTTTTGGATAAAATCGTCTGAAAAAAAAGAAGCCCCTTCAACGTTTTCTGTTGTTAATATATCTTTTAAGTTAAGTTTTTTAAAACTTTGAAGCATGGGTACAGAAACAGGTGCAAAACTGTAATGCCAGGGCTCATGTTTAAAACCTTTTCGAGAATCACTCTGAGTATACACCTCAATAAAACCGTAGGACTCAGCATAAATATCCATCCATTCCTTAAGTTTGCAATAGGGGCCAATACCATAGAAATGTTCTTCCTCTAAAACACTTTCTGGTTTTGGAACATTAGCATCAATTAAATCCAAGTCTGTTCCCCAATGATGTCTAGAAGTACCTGGTATGGTGGAGTATTCAATTATTTTTTCAATTGCTTTTTCAGGGCTCATACCCTGATTGGTGAATTTTATATACTTATTTTCAAATAGTTGTTTTTGTTTTTCAAAACTTCTGTAGGAAGAAACTATTTCGATATTAATTCCATCTTTATAGGCATGTTCTTTCATTTTTTCAAAAGCAAATTTCACCTCTTTATGCATTTTTGAATTACCAATTATATCTGGATTTCCTTTTCCAATTAATTGATTTCGAGTGAAGAATACTTGTGAACTTATAAATGAACTTAAGACTAAAAGTAAACACGATCTGAACAAAAATATATATTTTATGGAGGAGTTTTGATTCATTAAATAAAAAAATTAAAGTTTAATAATATGTTCAGAAACTATTTCATACGGATCTTTAGAGGGCTCAAAAACTCTTGCTGAAAGCCCCCCTTTAAGAGTTATTTCCTCATTTTTTACTTGAAGCCAACTTCCTTCTCTAATGCCAACTACAGGAACTGTTTGTTGAGTAAGAAATTCTTTAATTCTGGTCTCTCTAGTTTCACCCATATGTTTACTGGTTGAATTTGGATCTAAATAATGAGGATTAATATTAAAAGGAAGGACTCCTAAAGTTTTAAAAGAAGGGGGATAAACGATAGGCATATCATTAGTTGTATTCATGGTTAAGCCACAAATATTACTTCCTGCGCTAGTTCCTAAATAGGGAAGGCCCTTGATTATTTCTTCCTTTAGAGTTCTCATAAGTTTAAGAGTGTAAAGTTGCTTAACTAACACAAAAGTATTCCCTCCTCCTACAAAAACGGCTTTTGCATTTTTGAGCGCAATCTTTGGATTTTTGAAGGTATGTAAACCGATAATTTTTTTTTCGATTTTAGAAAATGCATCAGCTGCTATGGAGGTATATTGATCATAAGAAATACCTCCTGGTCTTGCATAGGGTATAAATATAATCTCATTAGTTTCTTTGAAATGTATGGAAAGTTCATCTAATAAGTAAGATAAATATGTGCCACCGAATATAGTAGAGGTACTAGCAACAATTAAATTTTTCATTGTTATCTTTATTAATCATTCATGTTACAATTCATAAAATTTGGAATTGGTAAAACCCATAGTGGGGTATTGTTATCAAAATTTTCACATAAAAATACATTTTCTACACTCCAATTACTTAGATCTTGATTAAATGAACTAGCATTATTAAACATACTGAACATTTCATTTACAAAACTAACATCCCAATTACTTAGATCTTGATTAAATGATGTAGCATTATAAAACAAGTAATTCATATTTTCTACATTGCTTACATCCCAATTTCCTATTGGTTGATTAAAACTAGAGGCATAGGAAAACAGACCTCTCATTGTAGTGCCTTTCGATACATTCCAATCATTTATATTTTGATTGAAATTTGTTGCACGGGTAAACATATTGTTAAATATCAAAACATTTCTTACATCCCAATAGGCTAGTGATTGATTAAATGAAGATGCATTCCAAAACATTGCATACATGGAAGTAACATTGCTTACATCCCAATTACCAATATTTTGATTAAAAGAAGTTTTGTTGTAAAATAAATTACTCATGATGGTAATTTTTGTGGTCGCTATTTTGGTCACATCACTTCCATTTTGCAACATGCTAGCTAACAGTTCTCTATCTACTACTGTATATAAAACATCATAAATGTAGCCCGTATCACCTACCTCGGACCATTCTTTTGCTTTTATGGTGATTTCATTACTATCCAGATAAACAGGGTTGTTCAAATCTTCTAAAACGTTTACTTGTCTCGAAGCAGTAGTGCTATTATTTGCGGCATCTGAAACACTATACGTAATTGTATACGAATTTATTAAATTGGTGTTTACAGAACCGGTTGTTATGATTGAATCGGTTAAATCTCCGTCAATATCATCAATTGCAGTAGCTCCAGCATCCACATATAGGGTATTTTGATATACATTGATACTGGTATCCCCAATAACTGATATACTTGGAGGTGTGATGTCGTTTTCTATAAAAATTTGATCATCGTCAATACAGGCATAAAACAGGAGAATAGCAAAAAATAATTTTAGTTTCATATCTTAAAGATTATTATGTAAATTTAATTAATACCAACTAATTTTTTTTGAATTTTATGAATTCATTTATTTCGAATCTCAATAGTTGTCTTATTTAGTTAGTTTTAAATAAAATTTTTGAAGAATAAAACTTAAATAAAAAAATAAGTGTAGCAAATTATTATATTGCAAGTCTTATGAAGAGCAATTTAAAAATAATCGTCTTTTGCCTACTCATCTTTACATTCTTCACAGGGTTTGTTGCTCATAAATTTTATGTGAGTACGACAAAAGTTGAGTATGTTAAAGAAAGAAAATCGATACAGATTATTTCAAAAATATTTGTTGAAGATTTAGAACAACTATTACAGGAGCGCTACAGCTCAAGAGTTCAACTAGATCCAAAAAAAGAAACTGATTTAGATCAAAGTTATTTATTAAACTATATTTCACAAAAGCTAAAATTTAAGATTAACGAAAAGGAAGCCCAACTGATTTATATTGGAAAAGAATACGATATAGATATTTTAAATATATATTTTGAAATCGAAGATGTTGATTCGCTGAAATCAATAAGAATCGAAAATAAAATACTGATCGATTTATTTCCAGAACAACAAAATATAATTCACTTTTCAAATGAAAAAAACAAGAGGAATTTAATTTTAGATAAAAATCATCCTACCGGACTGTTAAACTTTAATTAAAGAAACCATATTATCCCTAAGAAAAACTAATTTTAAAAAAAATTAATTTAACTGACTTTAAACAATGAAACTATTTAAATTATTGACTTTGGTTGTACTATTTCTAGCTACAGGATTAGGTCACTCCCAAGAAAAAGAAGAAGAACGTGTTCCAGGACACTATAATAATAATCCTTTCAAACAACTATATGAGGAGTTTTCGACTCCAAATCAATACCGTTCTGCGAGTGGCGCCCCAGGTCCTGCTTATTACCAACAGCAAGCAGATTACGTGATGGATATTGAATTAGACGATAAGAATAAGAAGTTAATGGGGTACGAAACCATAACTTACACTAACAATTCTCCGGATGTTTTAGATTACTTATGGGTCCAGCTGGATCAAAACATGAGAGCAAGAGATTCTAAAACCCCCCTTATTCAATCAAGTGGAGCAGCGCCTGCAGATATGGCTGGAAACTTTGTAAATCAATATATGGGGGAAGGATTTGACGGTGGTTTCAATATCCAAGAAGTGAAAGATGCTAACGGAAGCAATTTAGTGTACACTATTAATCGTACGATGATGCGTATTGAGTTGCCTGAAAGTATGGAAACGGGAGACCAATTTAAATTTTCAATCCGTTGGTGGTATAATATCAATGACCATGTGAATGGAAGAGGTCGTAGTGGCTATGAGGAGTTTGAAGACGGAAATCGTGCCTATGTAATTGCACAGTTTTTTCCTCGTATGGCGGTTTACAATGATGTTGAGGGTTGGCAAAACAGTCAATTTTGGGGAAGAGATGAGTTCGCTTTAGTTTTCGGAGATTATGAAGTGAATATCACGGTACCCTCCGATCATATTTTAGATGGAACAGGAGAACTTCAAAATAGGAAAGAAGTTTTTTCCAAAGAAATGATCAAACGTTATGCACAAGCAAAAAAATCATATGAAGAGCCTGTCATTATTGTTTCTCAAGAAGAAGCTGAACTCGCTTCCAAAGGATTTTCGACAGATAAAAAAACATGGAAATTTAAAGCTAAAAATGTCCGTGATTATGCTTTTGCCAGTTCCAGAAGATTTATTTGGGATATGATGGCAGTGAAATTAGGGGATAGAGATGTGATGGCTGTATCTATGTATCCAAAAGAAGGAAATCCACTTTGGGAAGATTGGTCTACCAAAGTAGTTGCTAGTACTTTAATTTCGTACTCAAGAATGACCTTTGATTACCCTTATCCAAAAGCAATCTCTGTGCATGCAAAAAATCAAGGAATGGAATACCCAATGATTTGTTGGAATTACGGACGACCAGATGAGGATGGAACTTATAGCGATCGAACTAAATATGGAATGTTTGGAGTTGTTATTCATGAAATAGGACATAATTATTTTCCAATGATTATCAATAGTGATGAACGTCAATGGACTTGGATGGATGAGGGTATTAATACTTTTGTTCAATACATAGCGGAACAAGACTTCGGAGAGAAGTACCCCGAGGCAATAGCACCAAATAAAAAATATCCTTCTAGAAGAGGACCTGCAAAAAATATTGTAGGATATATGTCTGGAGATCAAAGTCGAATTGCTCCAATCATGACAAAAGGCTTAAATACCTATAATTTTGGTGCTAATGGATATTCCAAACCTGGTACTGGATTAAATATCCTAAGAGAAACTATTATGGGACGAGAATTATTTGATTATTCCTTTAAAACTTATGCCAATAGGTGGATATTTAAACATCCGTCTCCAGAAGATTTTTTCAGAACTATGGAAGATGCATCTGCTATGGATTTAGATTGGTTTTGGAGAGGTTGGTTTTATACGACTAACGTTGTAGATATTGGAGTTCAAGATGTTAAAAAATACTATGTGACTTCAAAAATGAACCAACAGGTAAAACAAATGATGAATGCAAGGGGAATGAAAGAAAGTGATTTACCTCCTCTAGTCTATCTTGTCGAGGAAAATAGTGAAGATTTTGATGAAAGTATGCGCAATTCTACACTAGATGATGTGACTACACTTCAAGAGTATATTATGGATAATTTAAGTCCAGAAGAACGAATGAATCTCAAAAAACCTACTTTTTTCTATGAAGTTACTTTCGAGAAATTAGGAGGGCTCCCTATGCCTATTATAGCTGAATATACGTATAGCGATGGTTCTTCAGAAAGAATTACCTATCCTGTCCAAATTTGGAAAACCAGTGATAAATCGGTTGGAAAGGTAATTGCTTCAGATAAAGAAATTACTAAAATAGTAATTGATCCAGATGAAGAAACTGCCGATATAGACACCAGTAATAATACATGGCCAAAACGAAAAAAATTAGGCCAGTTTGATTCATTCAAAAAAAATAGCATTAAAAATTAAACGTTCTTAATTTTTATCGAGCCGCTATATGTTTTATAGCGGTTTTTTTATCATTTTTTTAAATATGCTGTTCAGCCATATTTTTTTTCAATTGCTAGGGATATAGCTGAGCAACAAAATTGTTATATTTGCAGTATGATTTTATTCCCTTTATTTATAAGTGCTGCTGAGATATTTTTTATCGTATTTATCGTTATTATGATTTTTGGTGCCGATAAAGTTCCTGAAATTGCACGAGGATTAGGAAAAGGAATGCGTCAAATTAAAGATGCAACCAACGATATAAAAAGTGAAATTAACAAAACAGCAAAAAAAGAAGGAGTAGATTTGAGCTCTCCAGAAAAATTATCAAATGATTTTAGTCGTAATTTTACTGAAAAAGTGTCTTCTGAGCTAAAAGATGTTAAAGATACCGTCGACGATGTCACGGGCCCAATTAAAAGGAAATTCTAGTTATTTAACTCTTGTAAGTGTTAGACCATCGCGAATAGGCAACAATACAGTTTCTAGTTGAGAATGCTCATTTATCATTTTATTATATTCTAAAAGAGCCTTAGTATCTTGATCGCCTTTTTGTAGTGGTTCAATTACTTTTCCAGTCCACAATACATTATCACTTAATATAATAGAACCGCTCTTAAGCTTTGGTAAGATAATTTCTAAATAATTAGGATAATTTTTTTTATCAGCATCAATAAAAACTAAATCAAATGTTATATCTAAAGAAGGAATTACATTTAAAGCATTGCCGATATGTTGAATTATTTGATTTCCATAAATAGACTTATCAAAATACTTTCTTTGTAAATCAAATATTTCTTCATTATTATCGATGGTGTGTAGTTGCCCCTTTGTTTGAATTCCTTCAGCTAAGCATAAAGCAGAGTAGCCAGTGTAGGTGCCTATTTCAAGTATATATTTAGGGTTGACCATCTTCGAAATAAGACTTAAAACCCTTCCTTGAAAATGGCCACTTAACATTCTAGGGGCTAAAACCTTTTGCCAAGTTTCTTTACTTAGTTGTTGCAATAGTTCAGGTTCCTTTTGAGAATGATCAACAATATAGTCATCTAATTTTTCGGGTAAAAAATGCATTTTGATATGGGTCTTAACTAATAATTTTTGAAATTAAATCTTGCTTCTTTTTTTGATCATCACCAAACAACCATTGCAATATGTTATCCTCCCATATGGCGTCACATTCTTCTGAGCTAAGTAGTTGTTGATCTTGAGCTAGATCCAAAATTTTTCCGGGATAGGAAGATTGATTTTCACTTTCCATCTCTCCTAAAGGGTAAGGATCATCTAAGCCCATGATGATTTGTTTGGAAGTTTGATTTTTTATTATCAACTGAAGAGAACCTGTATCGTGAACTAAGGTGTCAAAGAAAATATTTTTATGAGCTACTGATTTTCTGGGATGTTCTTTTCCTTCAAACAAGTCGGGTCTTCCGTCGAATCCTTGTATTCTTCTCCCTAAATTCATTTGAGCTAATTGTCCGCCATGAGCAAAACAGGTTCGCATATTTGGATATTTATCAGCATAGCCATTTAATGTAAAAAAATGATAAGCATCTGCACACTGAGCCAACATCCAGATGAGGTGAAAACGCCATGCGGTATTTTCTAGTTTAATAAATTTTTCTCCATCATAAGGATGGATTTCAATAGCGAGATTGTATTTATTTGCCAATTCGAAAATGGGTTCATTTTCTTTATCAAATACACAGCGCCAGGTCCCAACGGTGTCCATGTAATGAGTTGGCAAACAAAGTAGTTTCATACCCAATTGTTCTACACATCTTTCTATCTCCCATAAAGCACCTCTCCCATATCCTGGATGCACTACAAATCCACAAGTAAACTTCGAAGAGTGATCTTGCTGTATTTTAGCATTAAAATCGTTTTGAAAACGAAGCGCTTGCTTCATTTCTTCCAACCGCAAACCATTTCCATACAACTGAGACAAGTTTAAAACCACGGCATGGTCAATCTGGTATTTGTCCATCCAATCTAACTTTTCATTCAAAAAGAAACTAGAATCAGTAACCGGACGCTTCCAATTTTTTTGCAACATAAAGTTTCGATCTTTATCGACCCAAAAAATCCCGTTGTCTTTCATAAATTGAGGAATCTCTTCAGGATAGGGTAGAAGATGCGAATGTCCGTTAATTCTTAATTTTCGTTTCATAATAAATTTCTTTTTAGACGTAATTTAGTAATTACAAACTTTTTGTTCTTCCACCGTCAACAGGTAAATTTATACCATTAATATAACCAGCAGCCTCACTAGCCAGAAACACCACTGCATGGGCGATTTCTTCGGGTTCAGCAAACCTTTTTGCAGGAATTATACTTTTCATTAACTCACTTGCTTCTTGGGGTGATTTTCCTATCTTTTTACCAATATTAATCATAATCTGATCCAACCGCTCCGTGGCTGTAGCACCAGGCAACACGTTATTAACTGTGATTCCAAACGGACCTAATTCGGTAGCCAAAGTTTTACTCCAATTGGCAACAGCCCCACGTATAGTGTTACTTACTCCTAATCCTTCAATCGGTTGTTTAACAGATGTTGAAATAATATTAATAATTCGGCCATATTTATTTATTTTCATGCCAGCAACTACTGCCTGGACCAATAGTTGATTACACAATAGATGCTGGGAAAAAGCAGCCGTAAACTCTGAAAGATTAGCATTAAATATCGGGCCACCCTTTGGTCCACCAGTATTGTTTAACAGAATATGGTAGTTTTTATTAATGTTTGCAGATAGTGTTTCTTTTAAGGTAGTAGGTTCACTAAAATCTGCTAACAAATAATTATGGTTTTGTCCATTTTCAGTTGGTAATTCAGACAAAACAATTTTTAGTTTTTCTTCGTTCCTTGCTACTAGGGTGATATTGGCACCAAGAGCGGCTAGTTCCATCGCAGAGGCCTTACCAATACCAGCAGTACTACCACAGATTAATGCATTTTTATTTTTTAAATTCAGATTCATAAGTTTATTTCAATGATTAATTATCGTATTTAATACAAATATTTTTAGGTTCTGTAAAGAACTTCAACGCCTCAAAACCACCTTCACGTCCTACACCGCTGTTTTTAATACCGCCAAATGGGGTCCGTAAATCTCTATTTAACCAAGTGTTTACCCAGACGATTCCAGCTTCAATTTTTTTAGAAACTCGCATTGTTCTATCAATATTACTGGTCCAAAGTGTTGCTGACAATCCATACTTGACGCTGTTAGCCATTTCTAAAACATCTTTTTCAGTTTCAAAAGGCATGATGGTAACTACAGGTCCAAAAATTTCTTCTTGATTGATTCTACATTGATGGTTAAAGATTTCTATAACAGTAGGCTCTAAATAATATCCGTTTTCAGATCCCTTTACGGTAACTTTATTCCCACCAGTTAAAATTTTTCCACCTTCTTCCTTTGCTAAATTTATGTAAGACAAGACTTTTTCAAGATGAGGTTTGGAAACCAAAGCACCGATATTAGTTGTTGAAACAAATGGATCACCAATTTTCAAATCTTTTACCTTGGCAATAAAGTCTTTTTTAAATTTTGAATAAATTGATTTTTCTACAAAAATTCGACTTCCACATAAACAAATTTGCCCTTGATTAGCAAAAGATGATTTTATAGTCACCGAAAGCATTTTTTCGTAATTACAATCTGCAAAAATGATATTAGGATTTTTACCACCTAATTCTAAAGATAATTTTTTAAACATAGGAGCTGCAGTCCTTGCAATCGATTCGCCAGTTTTTGTGCCGCCTGTAAATGAAATTGCTTTAATGTTTGGATGTTCCACAATTGCTTGTCCTGCATTAGGGCCTGTGCCATGGATGATATTTAAAACGCCATCTGGTAATCCTGCTTTTGAGCATAGTTCTCCTAATAAAAAGGCTGTCATCGGAGTTACTTCACTAGGTTTAGCTACAACCGTATTACCTGCAGCAAGTGCTGGAGCTATTTTCCATGTAAATAGATATAATGGTAGGTTCCAAGGGGATATACATCCAACTACTCCAATGGCTTGCCGTAAGGTAAAATTCATAGAATTAAGTCCTATGCTTTCGTGAGCTTCACTTGAAAATTGGGTGATAGCATGTGCAAAAAATCTAAAATTACTAGAAGCCCTAGGAATATCAACAGATTTCGCTAAGTTTAATGGTTTTCCGTTATCCAATGTCTCTGCTTCTGCTAACATATCTAAATGATCATCTATTAAATCAGCAATTTTTGAAAGAATAGCACTTCGCTCGTTTATAGTAGTATTGGACCAAGCAGGAAAAGCTTTTTTTGCAGCTAAATAGGCACTATTCACGTCCGCTTTAGTCGAAGATGCGATTTTTGAATATACTTCACCTTTCGAAGGATTGTAATTGTCTAACCAATCTTTTGAGAATGATTCATCATAGGATCCATCGATGTAGTTTAGTATTTTTTTCATAATTGTATTATAAAGGCTTGTATGCAGTAACTTTAATTTCTATCACTAAGTCTGGATGTGGTAATTGATGGACTGCTACCGTAGTTCTTGTGGGGCCAGTTTCTTTATCAAAAAATTCCGCATAGGTTTTGTTATAACCCGCAAAATCATTCATACTAACTAAAAAAGTGGATACGTCTATGACGTCTTTTAACGAAGCTCCAATTTTTTTTAAATTGGTATCTATATTAATTAAAACCTCACGAGTTTGGACCTCAATATTTAAAAATTTGGTACCCATTTCATCAATAATATCAACGCCAGCTATTGAATTGTCTGACCTTCTCGAACTAGTTCCAGACACAAATATAAAATCGCCTACTCTTTTTACGTGAGGGTAAGCACCTCTTGGAGTAACTTTTCCGTTTTTTTTCATAGGTTATAGGTTTTTTTCAACAGTATCATGATGTAAAATAATTTTTGTTTCGTTTTGTACCAAAGTTAGCTTTTCTTCCAAACTCATACTACTTCGGAGTTTTCCATCATCTAATAAATTTAAAATAGCTTTATCTTGAGCTCTTCCTCTTTTCATAGCTTCCGAATAAGGAATATCGGCATTAAATGTTACAAGAGAATATTTTGAATTGTATTTTTTTGGGAAATGATCTTCAAAGGCAACTTCTAACTTTCTTTTTTCTTGAAATAAAGGATTGGCGGTATGTTCTTTCATTTCATGAAAGTTATCAATGGCAAGATCGGCTATAGCGTCTGCATCGACTTTTCTTTCTTTTTGAAATTCAGCGAAAGTTGTTTCCCAATCCCCTTCATATTTTTCAATAAACTTATCCAAAACTACCACATCCTCTAAAGAAGCATTCATTCCTTGTCCGTAAAAGGGAACGATAGCGTGTGCCGCATCTCCCAAAATTAATGTTTTACCCATAACATTCCAAGGGTAACATTTTATGGTTCCTAAATATGCGGTTGGATTTTCAAAAAATTCTTGTGTTAAATTTGGCATTAATGCCTTGGCGTCCGGAAATTCACGTTCAAAATATTCATTCACTTTTTCTGCTGTAGTTAATTTTTCAAAATTATCTTTTCCGGTTTGATGTGCTAAAAATAATGTAACCGTAAAACTCCCATCAAGATTTGGTAATGAGATTAACATATTTTCTCCACGAGGCCAAATATGTAACGCCTTATGTTCGTCTTGAAACTTTCCGTTTTCAGTTGCAGGAATAGTCAGTTCTTTATAGCTATGACTGAGCCAATCAATTGAATAACTTAATCGAAGACTTTTGTTAGCATACATATTATTTCTTACAACAGATCCAGCTCCATCTGTTCCGAAAATGAGATCAGCGTTATAAGTGCTTTCTTTTTTGGTATTAGCATCTCTAAAGATAGCCCTTGTGTTTAAAAAATCTAGGGATTCACAACTTTGATTAAAAATTAAAGAAACATTGGGTAGTTTTTCGGCAGCGTTTAATAATAACATATTCAGTCCAGGGCGTGAAATCGAATTTATAAATTTATCTTCTTTACCGCTGTAAAGACTCATGAACTTATTAGAATTTTTATCATGAATCATTCGACCAATCATTGGTAGACAAAGTTTTTTAACTTCATTTTCCAATCCTACCATTTTCATAGCTTTTAGTCCTCTGTCTGAAAAAGCTAAATTAATTGACCGTCCTGCATCTTGTTCGATCTTACGTAAGTCAGGTCTTTTCTCTATTAGAGTTACTTGATATCCTCTCTGCCCTAAACGTAACGCCAGAATACTACCACACAAACCAGCACCAATTATCAATATATTTTCTTTTTTGTTTTTCATTGGGTGAGTATTTTTTTCAAGCGTTGGACAAACTCGTATACATCTTGGTAACTATTATAAAGAGGTGCAGGAGCCACTCTGATTACATCGGGCTCTCTCCAATCACTTATAACACCGCTTTTAGTTAACTGTGTGTGTAATTTTTTGTTGGCATCTTTTACCTGAATGGATAATTGACAACCTCTCTCTTTTGGATTTTTAGGAGTGATGATATTAATTTTAGAGTTGTTTAAATCATTAATTAAATACTCTAAAAATCCAGTAAGTGATTTAGATTTTGAAATTAGATTTGAAAAACCTGCTTTATCAAATAGATCTAGAGATGCTCTTATGGCTGCCATTGATAATATTGCAGGGTTACTTAATTGCCAACCCTCTGCACCCGGTAAAACATCAAATTCGTGACGCATGTTAAATCTTGTTTTTTTGTTGTGACCCCACCATCCGGCAAATCTATTTAGGGCTGAATTATTCGCATGTCGTTCATGAACAAAACAACCTCCCAAACTACCTGGACCACTATTTAAATATTTGTAGGTGCACCAAACTGCAAAATCTGCTCCTGTATCATGTAAATTGGGTTGGATATTACCAACACCATGTGCGAGATCAAAACCTACCAGACAATTGTATTGATGACCAATTTCAGTAATTTTTTTTAATGGATACAATTGACCTGAATAGTAATTGGTAGCTCCAATCATTATTAATGCGATCTCATCACCTTGTTCTTGCATTATTTGCTCTAAATCTTCTATTCGGCATAACTCTTCACCTTCTCGAGGTTTCCATTGTATTAAACCTTCTTTTTCACAATAACCATGATATTTTAATTGACTTTCTACAGCATATTTATCTGAAGGGAAAGCATCCCGTTCAATAAGGATTTTGTATTTATTATTAGAGGGCTGATAAAAGGAAACCATCATCAGATGCAAATTAGTTGTTAAACTATTCATGATCACTACTTCACTAGGTTTTGCACCCACAACCTTTGCCATAGAATTTGTTAAAAATTCATGATAGGGCAACCAAGGATGTTTGGCATCGGTATGGCCTTCCACTCCATATTTAGCCCAATCATGAAGTTCTTGTTGTACATAATCTGAGGTGTTTTTTGGCTGTAATCCTAACGAATTACCACACAAGTAAATTAATTCCTTTCCTTGATTATCGGTGGGAATTAAAAACTCATTTCTATATTTATTCAAGGAATCTTCTTGGTCCTTTTTAGTGGCAAAGGCTAAATTATGTTCGTACATTAAATTTCATTGTTTTTGAGCTCAAACAAAAATAAGAATTATTAAGTTAATCATTTTTTATTTTTTTTAATAAAAAAAGTGTCATGCTCATAATAAAACATTAATTTGTACTAATTGTATCCTAATAAAAAACAGTTGAAAAAAATACTGTATATATTTATTTATTTATTTTCTTTTGGTTCTATTGCTCAAGATTATTCTATAGCAAGAGAATGGAATGAACAGGTCCTTCATGCTATAAGAAACGATTTTGCTAGGCCAACCGTCCATGCTCGAAACTTATTTCATACCAGTATGGCGATGTATGATATTTGGGCAGTTTTTGATGAAAATGCAGACACTTTTTTTCTAGGAAAATCCCTAGCAGGATTTAATTGTGTGTTTGATGGGTTTTACAACGATGTATTGGTTGAAGAAAATCGAAAAAAAGCAATCAGCTACGCGGTTTATAGAATTATGTTACATAGGTTTTCAGGATCACCTGGGATGGATGATATTTATAATTCTATCAATAATTTTATGGATGAGTTGGAGTACAATAAATATAATGAGAGCACAGACTACCATACCGGAGATGCAGCAGCTTTAGGAAATTATGTAGCGCAAAAAATTATTGAATTTGGATTACAGGACAATTCAAATGAACAAAATGATTATGCTAATTTGTTTTACGAACCCCTAAATGAACCTTTAAATACTGATGAGGTTGGAAATTCAGAACTTTCAGAACCCAATCATTGGCAGCCATTAACCATTGAGGAATTTATAGATCAAAGTGGCAATTATCATCCGGGAGGTTCTCCTGAATTTTTGAGTCCAGAATGGGGTAAAGTAATACCGTTTTCTCTAAGCGAAGAAGATCTTTCTATTCATTCAACAACAAAATATGATTACTGGGTGTACCATGATCCAACAAATCCATCTTACATACAAGAGGGCAATGGATTAGACGATCCGTTTAAATGGGGATTTGCATTGGTATCTATATGGGGCTCTCATTTAGATCCAAATGATGATGTGATGATAGATATATCTCCAGCAAGTATTGGAAATATCGATGTTTTTCCTGAAACTTTTGAAGAGTACAAGGCCTTTTATGATTTTTTTGAAGGAGGAGATCCAAGTGCAGGCTGGGAAATTAATCCAAGCACCGGTTTAGCTTACGAGGAACAAATGGTTCCAAGGGGAGATTATGGAAGAGTTTTAGCAGAATTCTGGGCAGACGGTCCCGATAGTGAAACACCTCCAGGGCATTGGTTTACGATATTAAATTATGTAAATGATCATCCACAGATCATAAAAAAGTTTAAAGGTGAGGGTGAAATACTGAATAATTTAGAGTGGGATATAAAGTCTTATTTTATTTTATCAGGAGCCATGCACGATTCTGCAATTGCAGCCTGGGGTATTAAAGGGTTTTATGATTATATCAGACCTATGAGTGCCATTAGGTATATGTGTGATCGAGGACAATCTTCAGATATTAATCTTTCCAATTATAATCCACATGGAATTCCCTTAGTTCCTGGATTTATTGAAGTAATTCAAGAAGGAGATCCTCTGGAAGGAGATGACTT
>ENA-UZWW01000573-UZWW01000573.1-metagenome-genome-assembly--contig:-Day-5--50m-contig-573_pt1 | contig 52336 bp, 50 predicted proteins | sample MGYA00260348_ERZ794908 | MGnify/ENA metagenome assembly ERZ794908
TTATTAAGAAAAACCTATCCAAAAAATGAGATTGTAAGAGACAGAATTAGCTTTTTATACTTATCTTTGCTTGTTGGTTCGATTTGGATCATAAAAGTTCCAACTGTAACTTTTACATCATCAAACGAAAGAGTAGATCCAGACCCATTCCTACCGTTAGCCAACACAACAACCACTCCTTGGACAATTATTTTTGGCTTTATGATTTTTGCATACCTAATAGGAAGCTTCTTAAAAGCAAAAGGTAAAAATTCTATGAGTAGATTAATTCTTTCCTCATGGGTTCTCGCTCCATTAGTGATAGTGTCTTGGATATATAGAAAACCGGATTTTGGAATGTCAAACATCCTAACGCTAGATATACCTATTGCGGTGACATTCTCAATACTGGGTATTCTTGCAATAAGGACGTTAAATAGTGAAAAAATAGTGCCCTATCAAAGATATATCACTTATGGAATGTTGGTTCTATCAGTAGTGATATTCTTTTTACCAGTACTAAGACAATTAAAAATATTATTTTTCATTACATGGCTTTTAGTTTCTGTAGCTCCAACAATTGCTAACTCCAAAGAGTCGGCAAAAAATCTTTCTATTGTATGGAGCGTAACAGTCTTTATTCTCGTACTGCTGATGAGAGGAGCATCATCTGAATCGTTAATAGTAGTTCCTGGATCTTCAATCTATGGTGGATTTACACTAACGTGGTTAATAGCATTTTTTGGAATTGCTATCTCTTTTCCTTTTGGAGTTATTTTAGCTCTAGGAAGAACTTCCAAACTTCCAGTGATAAGAATAATCTGTACTGCAGTAATTGAATTAGTAAGATCCGTTCCGTTCATTACGTGGCTATTTTTTGGAAGCGTTATGCTCACACTCTTTCTACCTAAAGGAGTAGAGTTTGATGAAGTGTTAAGAGCAATAGTTGTTACTGCTATCTTTAGCTCAGCTTACTTAGCAGAGAATGTGAGAGGTGGACTACAGTCGATAAGTAATGGTCAATTTGAAGCAGCTGATGCTGTGGGATTAAGCACCCTACAGAGAATAACATTAATAATTATGCCACAAGCATTAAGAGCCGTTATCCCTCCAATTGTGAGCCAGGTTATAAGTCTTTTTAAAGATACAAGTTTGGTAGCTATCGTGGGATTATTTGACCTTCTATATATTGGATCTAAAGTTATTCCTAACCAATCACAAGGTGCTAACTTTTTAGGAACCATACAGGAGAATATACTTTTTTGTGCAATATTTTACTGGATATTTACATACAGCTTCGCAAGAAGAAGCATGAAAATTGAGAAACGATTAGGATTAGGAGAGAGATAATTATGAGCATAATCAAATCAGTTGACGTTAAAAAATGGTACGGTGACTTTCAAGCGCTTAAGGGTATAAGCATGGATGTTGCTGAGGGAGAAGTTTTAGTCATTGCAGGACCTTCAGGCTCGGGTAAGTCAACTTTCATAAGGTGCATAAACAGACTCGAACAACATCAAGATGGGCAGATATTCGTTGATGGTATTGAGTTAACGAATGACTTAAAAAACATAGAAGCTATTCGTTCAGAGGTAGGAATGGTATTTCAGAGTTTTAACTTATTCCCACACCTAACTGTTTTACAAAACATAACACTCGCTCCTATTTGGGTAAGAAAAAAGAGCAAAACTGAAGCTGAAGAAAAAGCTATGGAATTACTCGAACGTGTGGGAATTCCAGAACAAGCAGATAAGTTTCCAGGACAACTTTCAGGTGGACAGCAACAACGAGTAGCTATAGCAAGAGCTTTAGCTATGGAACCAAAGATAATGTTGTTCGATGAACCAACATCAGCTTTAGATCCTGAGATGATTAAAGAAGTATTAGATGTTATGAAAGAATTGGCTAAATCAGGTATGACAATGATTGTTGTTACTCATGAAATGGGTTTCGCAAAAGAGGTTGCTGATAGAGTAATGCTTTTTGATGACGGTCAGCTTGTTGAAGAAAATACTCCGGAAGAGTTTTTCAATAATCCTAAGAGTGACCGAACAAAGTTATTTTTAAGTCAGATTCTTTAAAGCTCACTCCAAAGATTCTTTTCAGCTAAATCTATAATTGTAGCTCCCATTGCATAGGCTCCGTCATAAATAGCTTTATGTCCACCAGGTGTTAGAGTTGCTGCTGCATATTCTGGTTGATGGTTAACGGCATCTCCTGAATCTATTGAAAGCATTGGGTGAATTGATGGCATAGCTAATGAAACATTGCCCATATCAGTTGATCCTAAACCCGGTCTAGATGCTTCAGATTGTAAAAGCATCTTTCTGTCTACTGATGATGAGTTCTCTTTATAAAGCTGGTACATTATTTCATTATTTTTTATCTCGGTATACCTGTAGTCTGGAGACTCAACTTCGACCTTACATTTAGTGGCCATTGCAGCGGCATTTACAAAGTTCATAAAGTCTTTTTCAATCTCTACTAAATTGTCTTCATTCAAAGCACGGAGATACCATTCCGAACTTGTATATGAAGGAATAATATTTGGTTTGAACCCACCATCGGTTATAACTCCATGCATTCTATTAGATGAAACCATTTGCTGTCTATACGTCGATGCATTTACAAATAATTGGATTTGAGCATCTAATGCATTGATACCTTCCTCAGGAGCACCAGCAGCATGAGCATCTTTACCAAAAAACTCAACTTTATATTGCTGGATGGTTGTAAAAGTTGGATTTACAACATTTTCATATCCTGGATGAATCATCATTGAACATGCAGCATCTTCGAATCTCCCGTTGTCTAGGAGTATAATTTTACCTCCGCCACCTTCTTCAGCGGGAGTCCCAAGTAATTTAACTCTAATCCCTAATTCGTCTACTAAATCTTTTATAGCTAGTCCTGCACCTATTGAAGCAGTAGCAATTATATTATGACCACAAGCATGACCAATTTCAGGCAATGCATCATATTCAACACAAAGTACAACAAGGGGACCTTTAGAGCCGAATGTGATTTCAAATGCAGTATCTAATGTTCCTGTTGGATAAGTGACACCATCCTTAAAAGATTCAATGAACTTTACTAAGTGTTCTGAGGTTTTATATTCTTTAAATCCAAGTTCTGGATTGCTATACATCCAATCACTAACTTCTGTAAGTTGTTTATAAATATTATCGAGATTAGTTTTAAATTTATTTTTTGCTGTCATTAACTCAGTTTAGTGAAAATTTCTAATTCATAAACTGATAATATATTCCAAATTAACCAGTCCATATTTAAATCAGAAGCAGCCTTTATATTATTTTGTATATCTAGGGTAGAGTGCCAAAAACCCTGAAGAAATGGCCTCAACTGTTTGCTTTTTACGCCACGTTCCAAAGCATCTGTTAGTGCTGCAGTAATGACTTCGTAGGGAAACTTGTTTGGATTTTGATATCCAAATGAACCGTCAGAATAATGTGATGGATAAACCATTGGAGAAATAAAATCGACACTCTCCACAATAGTTTCTAAATTTTGCCCTATTCCACCATCTTGTTGATTGGTTAGTATATAACCAAATGTGTCAGCTGAAAGAAGACACTTCTTTGCATGGAGTTGCCTTTTTGATTCTTTTAAAAAAGTGTTTATATTATTAACTCTATTTTCTTGGGTACTTTCGTCATCAAAAACCATAAATCCACTACTTGAATCCGGATACCTAATGTAATCATATTGTATTTCATCAAAACCAAGCTCACATGCCTGAACCGCAATACTCTGGATATAGTTCTGAACTTTTTTACTAGATGGATCCAGAAAGTATTGTCCATTTTGAGAATATGGTGTATTTTTTCTTGAGTCAAACACAGCTTCATCTGGGAAAGTTTGTGCAAATAGGGGATCTTGATATACAACTATTCTTCCGATTAAATATATATCTTTTATCTTTCTCAACTCAAGTAAGTCTTCAGCAGAAAATTTTATACGTTCATTATTTAATAATGCTATTTCATCTACCTCTGCATCAAAAAGGATATGTCCATTATCAGTTTTAACATCGATAACCAGTGTATTCACACTTGTAGTTGAAAGGATTTCAATGATAGAGCTTCTGTTGGGAGCATTGTTAAAAAGATATCCATTCCAGTAAATTCCTTCTAGCTGCCCATTATCTTTCTTAAATTTATTAAATCTTGTATAAGCAAAAGTCTCAATATTTTCTTGTCTTATATATTCAAGTTGTTGGTCTAAATCCTTAAGAAAATTCTGATTACCTTTGGCGATGATTTCACTGAACAAAGTGAAGTTTGATTGTTCTACTAGTTTTTCAATTCTCTTTGTGTAATCATCGACAGGTTTATTGATAGTTGTTGTAGTAATGTTTTTTTTGGTGGTCTCAACAATTTTTTCTTCACTTATTTCAACAGGGTAAAGTAACACAAGTAAAGAACCAAAAATTAATGTAAGTGTAAAAACACTAACTACAACCCTATTCATACTTCCATTTAAATAGAAAAATTTTTAATTTAAAGTCTTTAAGTTGGTTTTATAATGACTTATGTCTAATAGTACTTATCTAAAAGCTGAACAATTTTTTGAAGTACCAGTAATGATTGCAGTCATAATGCTTATTCCTGTAATTGTGATCGAGAATGCAAATAGTTCACTATTAGATGTAGCTAATTATTTAAATTGGACAATCTGGATTATTTTTCTTCTTGAGTACGGGACATTATTCTACTTGGCAGATAACAAATTTGAATATATTAAAACCCATAAAATCGAATTATTTATAGTTGTAGCTTCTATTCCCTTTGTGCCACAGGGTTTTGAAACTTCTCGGTTTTTAAGATTTATAAGACTTCCACGACTATTAAAGCTTTTTCAGCTTTTTAGGCTTGCTGCTGTTTTATCAAAATTTGGTACAGCTATTAAAACAATTTTTAAGAGTAGAGGCTTGCAATTTATTGTTTACGCAACGGGCTTTTTGATAGTATTTTTTGGCTTTTTATTTTATGTGTCAGAGCCTCAAGTTAACTCCTTTTCAGATGGAATTTGGTGGGCATTAGTCACAATCACAACCGTTGGATATGGAGACATCACCCCCTTAACTTCACTTGGGAGAGTTGTAGCAAGCACTTTAATGATCATTGGTATAGGATTTATTGCTACTATTACAGCAGCGGTGTCCTCATATTTTTTATCAAACTTTGGAGAACAAGAAACCACATTAGAAGATTTATCAAAAAAATTGGATAAAATTGAGCAAGATCTTAATAAATTGAAGGGACCAAAATGAGTAACGAATTGATACAACAATTAGCAGATGAGTACTGGAGTTACTCTCTAAAATCTTCTCCAACTAGGGCTTTATTGCAGGGTAAAGTTGAGTACTACGATCAATTAGAAAGCCTTAATGAAGAGTCATTAGCGAAAGATCATCAGCAAATTAAGAATTTTCAGAATCAAGTTAAAGAAATTGAAGTGACAGCATTAAGTCCAAAAAATCAGATAACACATGGGATGCTATCTTTTGTGCTGGAAACAGCAGATGGATCTTTCCTAGATAAAAGTTATGAATATGATGCGGGGGTTGCAGGATTTCAGGACCTTCTCATAGGTCTCAATCAGTTAGTAATGGTTCCCTCAGAGGAAGCAGGGGACTTGATGTTGAAAAGAATAGAAAAATACGAAGGTCTTTTTGTAGAAATTGCATCCATGCAAAAAAAAGGTTTAGACAATAAGCGTGTAGCAACTAAAAGAAACTTAAACAGAACAATCGAACAACTTGAAAGCTATATGAATATTCCTGTTGGTGAAGATACACTATTGGCTGTTAATTTTTCTGGAGAAGTATCAGATGAATTCAGGAAGAATTGGAAAGAAAAAGCAATAAAAATTATTGAAAAAAAAGTTAGACCAAGTGTTCAAGACTATTTATCCCAGTTAAAAAATGAACACTTGCCCCAAGGTAGAGAAGATGATAAATCAGGAGTGATGTGGATTGAGGGGGGTGAAGAATCTTACCTAAGAAATCTAAAAAAATTTACAGGAAGAGATGAAGCGACTGTGGATCAAGTTCACCAAGTAGGACTTGATGAGATTGAGAGATTGCACGAAGAGTTTCTTACTATAGGTAAGAATGTCTTTAGTGATGTTGCAACACCAAAAGAGGTCATAAAGAAAATGCAGACAGAAGATTCTATGCGTTATGAAAGTAAGGAACAAATGATTGCACTAGCTGAAGATGCTATCAGGCGTGCGTATGAGCCACTAGATAAGTGGTTTACAGTATTTCCTAAATCTACATGCAAGGTATTACCAGTTCCAGCAGAGTCAGAGCAACATGCTCCTCCTGCTTATTACTACCCACCATCAGCAGATGGGTCAAGAGAGGGAACTTATTTTCTGAATACTTATGACGCAAAGTCCAAAAGCATATTTGAAGCTGAATCAGTAGCTTTTCATGAGGCCATACCTGGACATCATTTAGATAGAACAATTGCAGTCGAACTCCAGGACGTTGCTGAATTCCAAAAACATTCAGCCTCCACAGCTTTTGTAGAGGGGTGGGGTTTATATTCAGAACAGTTAGCAAATGAAATGGGGTTGTACTCAAGTGAAATACAACAACTAGGTAGATTGGGTAACGATGCTTGGAGAGCATGCAGACTAGTCCTTGATACTGGAATGCATGGTAAGGGGTGGTCCAGAGGAAAAGCAATAGAATTTTTTACAGAGAACTCACCAATAGAGGAAGTAAATTCAAATATAGAAGTTGATCGTTACATAGCTTGGCCAGGACAGGCATGCTCTTACAAAATGGGACAACTTAGAATAGAAGAACTTAGAGCAAATGCGGAATCTGAATTAGGTGAGAATTTCGATATTAGATTATTTCATGATGAAGTACTTTGTGATGGTGGAATAACTATTCCAATTCTAGAAAAGAAAATTGATGCGTTTATCAAAACCCATAAAGGTTAAAATTTAAGACTATTTGTTTTTTGTTATATCTTTGTTTGAGTTCTTAACGATTTCATTTTTATAACTTTGATGAATTTCTTTTTCGTTTTGATTTGCTTCAATTTTTTGATTTGAAATCTCAGTTTCTAGAGATAATATCTTGTGTTGAAGTTCCTCGATTTTATCTCTCATCTCGTAAATTATTTTTATCCCATCAAGATTTATTCCTCTTTGAGATAAGTCTTGTATCTGTATTAGTTTGTCTATATCACTTTGAGAATATCTTCTAGTCCCTCCACCTGTTCTAAAAGGTTTAATGAGACCTTTCTCTTCATAAGTTCTAATAGTTTGTTGGTGTATTCCAGAAAGGGTAGAGGCTACAGATATAAAATAAATTGCAGTAGAGCTTTCTCTATTCATATAAATAATCTCTCGGTGTATCTCCAGATTCGAATTGATCTCTGAAACTTTCTAAGTGTTTCTTTGCTGACCTCGAGAGATTTTGAGGTGGATTAAGAAATACTTTTACATATAGATCTCCAGACCTTCGTCCCTGGGGTGAGATACCCTCACCTTTGACTTTAAAAGTCTTTCCACTTGGTGTTCCAGCAGGAATTTTTAAAGATATTTGTTTTTCTAAAGTAGGAATTTTAATCGTTGAGCCCAGTGCTGCTTCAGTAAATAATAAAGGAACTTCTAGCACTAAATCACTTCCATTTCTCTTGAAATATTTATGGGGTTCAACTGCTATTTGTACAAGAAGATCACCATCAGGAGCACCATTATCTCCAGCTCCTCCATATCCACGTAAGCGTATAACAGTTCCATTATCGACTCCTGCAGGAATCTTTACTTTTATAGTTTCACTTTTAATGACAACGCCCTGAGCTTTACAATTTTTACATTGTTTATCTATGACACTTCCTTGACCTCTACACGCCTGGCAGGGTTGCGCAAAAGAAAAGAACCCTTGATTAGAGGCTGTTTGACCTGATCCTCCACAAATATTACATGTGTGATATGCAGTTCCATTTTCTGAACCATTTCCTCTACAGTCTGAACAGGTAACTTCTTTTCTCAGAGGTACATTTGTTTCTAATCCAGAAGCAGACTCCACAAATGAGATTGTTAGATTGGTTTGGTAGCTTTGACCTTTTCTTCTACCGGCACCACCAAATCCAAAGATGTCACCCAAATTACCAAATATATCTCCAAGGTCTTCAGCATTAAAGCCACCTCCTTGACCACTAAAAGCAGATGGTCCCATGGCCCTAACCTGATCGTATTCTTGACGTTTTTGTTGATCTGTGAGAACTGAACTCGCTTCAGATATATCTTTAAATCTTATTTCAGCTTCTGGGTCACCGGGGTTAAGGTCAGGATGATTTTCTCTAGCTAATTTTTTGTAGTTCTTTTTTATCTCATCTATTGAGGCCGTTTGTGAGACACCGAGGGTTTTATAGAAGTCTTTTTCTAGCCAGTCTCTATTCACTATGGACTTTTACCATAGCTGGTCTTAGTAGTCGACCATCTATTTCATAACCTTTTCTTAAAACTTCTCCAACTACTTCTTTCTGGCCATCACCTGATTGTTCAACCGCTTCATGAAATGTAGGATCAAATAGCTCTCCAACTCCAGGAACCTCTTTTACATTAAAAGTATCCAGAAAAGCTTGAGCCATCTTATAAAGAGCCTCTATCTCAGTTGGAGTGTCTTCTTGATTCATTGCAATTTCAAAATTATCAATTAAGGGTAGTAAAGATGAGATGATCATTGAAAGAGACGATACTACACTCATAGCTTTTTCTTTTTCGTTTCTTTTTTTGAAATTATCAAAGTCTGCAGCAAGTCTCAGATAGTCATCCTTAATCTTCTCATATTGGTCTAAGGGAACAGAGTGACTTTCTTCATCGACTGTAATATCTTCAGATATCTCTTCTGAATTATCTTCAGATATCTCTTCTGAATTATCTTCGGAAATATCTTTTGACTTCTCTATATCTTCAGAATTACTACTTTCAGTACTATTCATCTTCTTCTACAACTTCTCCGTCGACAACATCTTCATTTTGATTGTCTTCAGAAGGAGTATTTTCGGCATCTTGCTGTGCCTCCGCATAGAGTTTTTCAGCGAATGATTGGCTTGCTTTTGTTAACTCTTCAATTGCATTTTTAATGTCATCCAAAGTCGCTTCTTCATTTTCCAGAACCATAGAAAGAGCATCTTTACCTTCTGTCATAGCTGTAATTTCTTCCTCAGTAGCTTTATCCTTATTCTCTTCAAGCATTTTTTCAGTTGAGGTAACCATACCTTCGGCTAAGTTTCTTGTTTCGATGAGTTCTTTCTTTTGTGCATCCTCATTTGCATGTGTCTCTGCATCTTTAATCATTCTCTCTATCTCGTCATCTTCAAGTGCAGTTCCACCTGTAATAGTAATATTTTGTTCTTTACCTGTACCTAGGTCTTTTGCATTTACATTAACAATTCCATTTGCATCTATGTCAAACGTAACCTCAATTTGAGGAGTTCCCTGCTTAGCTGAGGGAATTTCAGTAAGTTTAAATTTACCTAGTGATTTATTACCTGAGGCCATTTCTCTCTCTCCCTGAAGGACATGGATTTCAACTTCTGTCTGTCCATCTTCAGCAGTAGTGAAAGTTTCAGATCTTTTTGTAGGGATAGTTGTGTTTCTTTCTATCATTTTTGCAACAATTCCACCTTTTGTTTCAACACCCAAGGTTAAAGGGGTTACATCAAGAAGCAATACATCTTTTACGTCACCCTTTAATACACCTGCTTGGATGGCTGCTCCTGAGGCAACAACTTCATCAGGGTTTACACCTTTATGAGGATCCTTACCTGTCATACTCTTAACTAGTGCTTGGATTGATGGAATTCTTGTTGATCCACCAACTAAAATAATGTGATCAATATCTGAGAAAGATAGATCAGCATCATCTATAGCTTTATTGACAGGATCTTTAGTTCTTTCAACTAAGTCAGAAGTTATTTTTTCAAATTCACTTCTAGATAATTTTTCAAGTAAATGTTGAGGACCGGCATCATTTGCAGTGATAAAAGGCAAGTTAATCTCTGTTTCGCTTGTCGAGGAAAGCTCTATCTTAGCTTTCTCTGCTCCCTCTTTAATTCTTTGCATAGCCATCTTGTCTGTTGAAATGTCAATACCAGTAGAAGATTTAAATTTTTCAACTAACCAATCCATTACCTTTTCATCCCAGTCATCTCCACCTAATTTAGAATCACCAGCTGTTGATTTCACCTCAAAGACTCCCTCAGAAATCTCTAGCACTGAGACATCAAATGTTCCACCACCTAAGTCGTAAACTAATATTTTTTGATCTTCACTATTTTCTAAACCATAAGCTAAGGATGCTGCTGTTGGTTCATTTATTATTCTTAATACATTTAACCCGGCAATTTTTCCAGCTTCTTTTGTAGCTTGACGTTCAGCATCATTAAAATATGCTGGAACAGTGATGACTGCTTCTGTTACATCTTCTCCGAGATACGCTTCTGCATCCCTCTTGAGTTTTTGTAAAATCCTGGCTGAAATTTCTTGGGGGGTGTAATTATTTCCTTCAAATTCTTGTTTCCATGAAGTACCAATTTCTCTTTTAATGGATCTAATTGTATTGTCGGGATTTGTAATTGCTTGTCTTTTGGCAAGCTCTCCGACAAGAACCTCTTCACCTTTAAATGCTACAATCGATGGGGTTGTTCTGTTCCCCTCAGCATTGGCTACTACTGCTGGTTCTCCACCTTCTAATACTGCTACAACACTATTAGTAGTTCCTAAATCAATTCCTACTGCTTTTCCCATTTGTATATTCCTTTCTAAAAATTATTATTATTTCTAATTGCTTGGTTCTTGTTCTCTTGATAAATGTCCTCTTACCCTTGGATAGGAGACTGGAGAATGCAAAAAACAATACTTTTTCTTGTTGTAAATGCTTATTTGTGTTTCACATGCTGAAAATTCGCAAACGCGACCAGATGTATATTTTTTGGATCGCCTAACTCCAGGCTTGACTGAAGAAGCTGTTAATGTTCCACTCATTGTATATCCTTTCTTATCTATGTATAAGTTTATATATAATCTAAGTATAATTACTTAGATTCATCTAAATATAATATATTTATAGATTTATGCAAATTTTATGTAAAAAATTTTCAAAATATCATAGTTATATACATTTCTTTTATTAGTGATAATATTAAATAATGATTAATTTGGATATTCATGTGGTTGGAATAGGTAACCTTGGATCATCTTTAGTCTCTGGCTTAATTAATGTTGACGAAGATTTAGCAATCCATCTTTATGATCAAAATGGAGAAAAATCTTCATTTAGTAATTTCAAAATTAGTAGCGAAATCGATTCTATCGATAATGGTGTATTAATTCTATGTATAAAGCCTAAAGATATAAAAGAGTTCATCTCAACTAATTTAAATAAAATTTCAGAAGATGTGTTAATTTGTACAGTTTTAGCTGGAGTAGAGATTAAGTTTTTAGAAAAACACTTTAATAATAAAATTATAAGACTTATGCCAAACTTATCAATCAAAGAAAACAGAGGATTTATTCCGTATACAAAAAATTATGAGGATGACTATTTGTCATTTTTGAAAATACTTGAGGGCATTGGCACTATCTCAGAGCATGATGAAAACTTATTTCATATTATTACTGCAATTTACGGAAGTGGCCCGGCATGGTTTTTAGAACTCTCATCAAAAATTGTTGATGCAGCAGAAAAAGTTGGTTTATCCAAAATAGATGCTGATAACATGGTAAGAGAATTAATAAAATCTCTTCCATCACTACTTTCCGAAGATACATTCAGCACAACAGTAGATAAAATAAAATCGCCAAATGGAACAACTGAGGCTGGTCTCAATTCGCTAGTTAGCGATTCTTTTGATAAAATAATCTTCAATGCAATTAACTCCGCAACAGCTAGATCTCAAGAAATTTCAAAAGAAATAAATAATGATTAATCAAAAAAAACCAAAACAGGTAAATGACTATGTCCTTCTTTTTTCTGCAGGAAGTGCTGTAGGTACATTATTTTTATGGGCAGCTAGCTATATCTTTCCTGAAGGAGACATTGTTGAAGGCAGAAGAATATTTGAAAATATTCCTAAGTACTTGCAGTATGCTTTTTATCTTTTAAGTGCATCTTCGATTTTTATATCTGGTTATTTGTTTTCTCTAAGAGCGAAAAATTGGGCACGTGGTACAAAAGAGAAACGAAAAACTAAACTGATTGATAAAATTAAAAGTCTTTTTGATGGAATTTTAATGAGAACAGTTTTAAGGTTTAGAGCTGCTGGGTTGATGCATTCCATGATATACGTTGGTTTCTTGGGTTTGTTTGCAGGAACAATTACTCTAGAAATACATCATCTGATGCCTCCTTCTCTAAAATTCCTACAAGGTACTACATATTTTGTATATTCCTTTTCCTTAGAAATTGCATCTTTGATATATTTAACAGGTATTGCTTGGGCTCTGTTCAGAAGAATCTTTGGAACGGAATACAGAATAAAAGTTAAAACAAAAATGGATGACTATTTAACACTAGGCCTCCTTGCTTTTATGGGTATTTCCGGTCTCACAACAGAAGCAGGCAGAATAATTGTTGAAGATTTTCCCGAATATGAAAAATGGAGTTTTGTAGGATATTTCATTGCTGATATTCTTCCACTTGAAGATGGTGTTATCTTTCACAGAACATCTTGGATACTCCATGTCATTTCATTCTTTATTTTTCTAATCTCTCTACCCCAATCGAAACTTAGACACATAATTACATCACCTGTGAATATGTTTTTGAGTCCAAAAGATAGACCCAAAGGTGCAATGAAAGATATAGGAAATCTACTCGAGGCAGAAGATATAGATACAGTGGGTGCAGAAATTATTGAAAACTTCTCCTGGAAGCAGCTTGTTGATTTAGATGCATGCACTGTTTGTGGTAGATGCACTTCCGTCTGTCCAGCCAATTTGACAGGAAAGCCGTTAGACCCAAGAGAAATCATACTTAAAGTTGGTCAGGTTATGTCTGAGTCAGGTTCTCCTCCAGTACCGGCAACAGTTTCAACTCCTATTGACTTACAGGTTAAAACAGCAAATGTATTCGAAAGAATAACTCCAGAAGAACTCTGGGCTTGTACATCTTGCAGAGCATGTGACGAGATTTGTCCTGTAAATATAGAAATCTTGGACAAAATACTTGATATGAGAAGACATCTCGCTTTAATGGCTTCAGATTTTCCCTCAGAGCTAGGTAAAGCATATGTAGCAATGGAAAACTCGTCTAATCCTTGGGGCGCATCACAAAATGACAGAATGAAATGGTCTGAAGACTTAGAATTTGATGTACCTATATTAGAGGAAGAAAATAAAGAAGAAGTCGAGTATTTGTATTGGGTTGGTTGTGCAGGAGCATTTGACGACAGAAATGTTCCAGTTACAAAAGCTGTTGCAACACTACTAAAACGCGCTGGGGTATCTTATGCAGTTTTAGGTCCTAAAGAGGTGTGCACAGGTGACTCTGCAAGAAGAACAGGTAATGAATTCGTGTTTCAACAACTAGCTATTCAAAATATAGAAAATATGAATAACTTAAATGTTAAAAAAGTTATTACCCAGTGTCCTCATTGCTTTAATACTATAGCAAACGAATATCCTCAACTTGGAGGTGACTTCGAAGTTATTCACCACAGCCAGCTTCTAACAGAATTAGTACAGTCTGGAAAAATAGAAGTAGGCACAAGTGATAACCCCTATGTAGTAACTTATCACGACTCTTGTTACCTAGGAAGACACAATGACGTTTACACAGCACCCAGAGAGATATTGGGATCGATTGGTGGTATAGAGGTCCGTGAAATGAAACGACAGGGTACCAATAGCTTTTGTTGTGGTGCTGGTGGCGGAAGAATGTGGATGGAAGAATCAACTGGAAAAAAAGTAAATATTGAAAGATCTGAAGAAGCTATTGAAACAGGTGCTGATGAAGTAGCAGTAGCTTGTCCATTTTGTTACATAATGATGGATGATGGAGTTAAAGAACTCGGTAAAGGCGAGTCAATAAAAGTAAGAGACGTTTCTTTGATTCTTTTAGATAACCTAAAAAAAGATTAAATACGATCTCCTAAAAAGAAAGCTTTCATGTCACCTCGCGATTTCCTTATGCTGTAGATGACGTATATTGACGTTGTTAGATTTCCCAACACTATAAGGGCAATAATCCAAAAAATAGTTTTTTGCACAGGCTCTTTGTAAGCAATCCATAATCCAAATATTGTAAATCCTGCGTATAGATCTACCAAAGACACAATACCCCATGGAAGCTGAGGAATAGGGGAATCTAAAATTGAGACTTGACTTTGGGCCCAGAGTATTACTATTGTCATTGCTGCGGCTATACAATACGAAATTAACTTTGCTATAGTCATACACTACATCCTAAAGCGTAAAAAAATAAAATGAGAAACAATACAATTTTTTATAGAATATTAAAACTTGATAAAACTATTTATGAAGAGTTAGTTGCCGAGCAATCATCTCTCCAAAAAGGCATAGCGATTTGGATCTCTGGTTCAATTATTAGTACATTGGCGGTAACAACTTTTTTAAAAAATTTAGTAGTTTACGTAAAAGAAATTGTTTCACAGTCAAGTTCAGAACTCCCACAAGGATCTCTTCTAGAATTAAAAACGTTAATAATCGAAATTGAAGAAGGTTTTGAGTCTATAAATAATGTCGATACTTTAATTACAAGTCAAGTCTTTGGATTTATCAACGTATTTGTGTCAGTAGTGATAATTTACGCAGTATTAAAGTATTTCTTCAGGAGAGATTCAAATATAAGGAATATTGGGATTATATATGGATTTTCATCAGTCCCTATCCTTTTAAATGCGCCTATTTTATTATTTAATTCTCTTCCATTGCAGGGAGTAATCCTAATTGCAACAAGTATTTTCTCATTAATATGTTTAGGTTCAGGACTAAAGCAAGTTAATATGTTAAGAAATATTGAAGCTATTTTATTGATTCTTTTTTCTGGATTTTCCAGCTTGGTCACATTATGAACGCAGCAATAATTCTGGCAGCAGGTGAATCTCTAAGAATGGGTTTTCCAAAACAATTAGCAGAGTACAAAGGTTCAACGATACTAGAAACAACAATCGAAACAGTATCAGCATTTTTTGAAGACACCGTCGTTGTCCTTGGGTATGAGAATGAAACAATTACAGAAAAAGTTGACTTCAAATCATCAGCAATATTAATAAATGAGAATTGGCAAGAAGGAATAATATCTTCAATTAGAACTGGCTTACACCATTTGAATCACAATAAAAATATTGAAAATGTATTTATTTTTTTAGGAGATCAGCCTTCAGTTGACAGTAAGGTCATAGAAAAATTAATTAGTACAAAAAATGATTTTGATGAAGTAGTGATTCCAAAATATAGATATAAATTTGGATATCCAGTAGTCGTTCCAAAATATTTCTGGAATAAACTCGAACTTATCACTCAAGATAATACGTCAGATGAAGTTGACTCAGTATTTGGAGAATTTGACCTCATTAATTTCTTTGAGTCATCAGAATTTAAAACCAAGAGTGTAAATTTTAATTTCTTAAGGCCAACTGATTTTGATGAACAAAAAGATTTCTAGAGTGGGAAAAACTCTTTAAATTTATTGTTAAATTATATTAAATTTTTTGTAAAATCTAATAATGACTTCAATTGATTCAATAAACGGTATGACCCACACCGAAGCAACAAAGCTGAGGAGAGCAAGAGTTCGTACTACAGTAACATTTCTTCAAATTGCATCAACTAGATCTGGAAGAGCTTTACTTACCAAAGAAACAGGTATCAACTCTCCCAAACTTTTACACTGGGCAAAAAGAGCCGAGTTAATGAAGATTAAAAACCTTGGCAGAGATTATGCTGACCTTTTGGAAGCAGCGGGCATTGAAAGTATTGCAGAATTAAAAAGAAGAAACCCAGAATCCTTACATGAGACTATGGAACTAATCAATAATAAGAAGAAAATTGTTGACAGAATGCCTTCGGTCAAACGAGTTTCCAAATGGATAGATGAATCGAAAGATATAAAAATTACGGTATCTTCTTAGTTAGTCAACATCCTATCATTGTATTGTGAATACAAAAAAAATCAGACTTACAGGAGCTCAACTCTCTTTTTCAGTTGGAGCTATCCAAGAAAATAAAGCTAAGATTCTTGATACATTAGAAAAATCAGAGACAATACAGTCAGATATTGTTATTTTCCCAGAACTCTCAATTACCGGTTACCCACCTGAAGATTTACTTTTAAGAGAAAGTTTTATTGGAAAAAATTTTGCAGTCTTAGAAGAAATCGCTGAGTTTTCTGGAGCAACGAGTGCGATAGTAGGTTTTGTGGATAGAAGTTTAAACAAAGATTCAACTGATAATTATGCAAGAAAGATTTCTAATGCCGCAGCTATTGTTCAAAATGGCGATGTAAAAGGTATATATCACAAATGTTTTCTGCCAAATTATTCTGTTTTTGATGAAGGCCGATACTTTGCAAAAGGAGGCAGCCCATCAGACCTTTTTTGGTACGACGACATTGCAATTGGTATCAATATTTGTGAAGATATTTGGATTGAAGATGGACCAGCTGATCAGCAAGTTCAGGCAGGTGCCTCCATAATTATTAATATCAATGCTTCCCCATTTGACATAAATAAAACAAGCTCTCGCAGAAAGCAAGTAGTAGAAAAAGCAAAAAAATTAAATGTTCCAATAATATATTTAAATATGGTTGGCGGTCAAGACGAGTTAGTTTTTGATGGAGGATCCTTCGTAGTTGATTCATCTGGTGAAATTCTTTTTCAGGCAGGTCAGTTTAAGGAGGAGGTATTTTCATTTGATTTAGAAGTTGAAGTAAAAGACATAGTATCTGATTCAAAACTTACATTAAATAATAAAGTAGATGAACTACCAAAATTAAATTCTCACGAAACACTAAACCAGCTTGAATCCATGTACGAAGCATTAAAACTGGGCGTTTCAGATTATGTTCGAAAAAATAATTTTCAAAAAGTTCTCGTAGGTTTATCCGGGGGGATTGACTCGGCTTTAACAGCGACAATTGCTGTTGACGCTCTAAGCCCTGAAAACGTAATTGGAATAGCAATGCCTTCAAAATATAATCCAGATACTTCATTAAACGATGCAGAAAACCTCGCAAAAAATTTATGCATTGAATTCAAGGTCATAGAGATTGAGGAAACAGTAGAAAAGCTCAGAACGTTATTAAAAGACACTTTAGAAACTCCATTGGCTGGTGTTACCGATGAAAACATACAATCAAGGATACGCGGAAATATCATTATGGGCCTATCAAATCAGCTTGGAGCTATGGTTTTATCCACAGGTAATAAATCAGAAATGGCAGTTGGCTACTCAACTCTCTACGGAGACCTTGCAGGTGGCTTTGCCTTACTCAAAGACGTGTACAAGACAGAGGTATATAAACTAGCGAAGTATAGAAATAAAGAATCTCAAGTAATTCCAATAAATTCAATAGAAAAAGAACCAAGTGCTGAATTAAGTGATGATCAATATGATTCAGATTCCCTTCCTGACTATGAATTATTAGACCAAATACTAAAAATGTATATTGAATCGGATCTATCCTCAGAAAAAATAATTGCAAGTGGAATTGAAAATACTGTTGTTTATGACGTTTTGGAAAAAGTTGATAAAAATGAATATAAAAGGAAACAAGTAGCTCCTGGGGTAAAATTAACAGAAAGAGCATTTGGTAAAGATAGAAGGATGCCAATTACAAATACTTATGTAAGAGAAAGATATTTTTGATATGTACTTAGTTAACGGAGTTGAAGTTACAAAGGAAGACTTCGTTACGCCAATAGAAAATCTATCTCTATGGAGAGGTGATGGGATATTTGAAGCAATCAGAATTCATGACGGCTTTCTTTTTGCATTAGAAAGACACATAGAAAGATTTAAACAATCAGCTCAAAAAATGTTATTTAACAATATTGATTTTGATCCAATTAAGAAAGATTTAATCCGAGTTGCATCCAACTATCAAGAAGGTTACGTCAGAGCTATCATCAGTAGATCACAATCCCTAAATGATTATGATGTGTACATTTTTTATCAAAAACCTGTAATAATTCCGGATGTATATTCTTTGCAATCCCAACAAAGTCCTTGGCATCCCGGAGGTGATTTTTCTCTTGAGCAAAATCAGATAATAGGAACAAAATCCACATCTTATGCTCAAAATATAACACAAACACGAATAGCTGAAAAAAATGGATATACAGATGCCTTGCTTGTTAATAGAGAAAATGTAGTTCTTGAAGGTCCAACATTTTCTGTAGGGTGGATAAAAGGAGATACAGTTTACATTCCCGATTTACAACTTGGGATACTTGACTCCATCACAAGACAATACGTTCTCCTTTTTGGGAGTAAAAACCAAATTAAAGTTGAAGAGAGTCGAATATCTGTTGATGAGATATATGAGGTCGATACAGTTTTTGTCCTTTCAACAGCAAAACATGGAAAATTTGTTAATAAAATTGATAACAAAACATACGAACAAAGCTCAATTCTTGGTCTACTTCAAAAATGCTTTAAAAGTGAAGTAGAAGCTGAAAAAAGTAATTAAATCGTAAATAGGAGGTGTAATGAGATTAACTGAGTACTCTCACGGTTCTGGTTGAGCCTGTAAATTATCACCTAGTGAACTTGCACAAGTTTTGTCGCAATTTGAAAATCATAAAGCCTTAATTGGAAGTAATATTTCTGTGGGTCTAAATAATCCAGATGATGCTGGAGTTATTGCAGCTAATGGAACAGACCTCATTCAATCAATTGATTTCTTTACGCCTGTACTAGATAATCCATATGACTGGGGGAGAGTTGCTGCTGCAAATGCTTTATCTGATATATACGCAATGGGTGGGGAGCCATTGTCAGCTTTACAATTAGTTTGTTGGCCAAGAGACCACTTAAGTTTTGACATTCTTGGAGAAGTTATAAGAGGTGGTTTAGACATAATGGAGCAAGCTAACTGTTCTGTGATTGGTGGCCATAGTGTTGATGATAATGAGCCTAAGTATGGTTTTTCTGTTACAGGCATAGCTTCCAAAAAGGTTTTATTAAACAATACAATAAAAAATGGGGATATTTTATTTTTATCTAAACCATTAGGTACAGGTATTATTTCCAGCGCTATCAAAAAAAATAAAGTGAACCAAGACATAGTTAATGAAGCTACCAAAGTAATGATAATGCTAAATGATAAAGCATCTGTATTTGCACATAAATATAATGCTAATGCGGTGACGGATGTTACTGGTTTCGGATTATTCGGTCATTTAACTGAAATGTTACAAGGTACAAATTTAGGAGCCATGATTTATAGTCAAAACATTCCAGTTATCAAAGGAGCAAAGGAACTTATCCTCGAAGGTTTCTTTTCATCAGGCAGTCAAAGAAACTTAGAGCATGTACAGAATTCAATAATTGATGAAATACACGATTTGAATCTTGTAAAGCTTTGTTCAGATGCACAGACAAGTGGTGGACTGCTTATATCGATACCTAAAGAAGAAAACATCAACATTGATGACATTAAAACAACCATGGGACTCGAGCTATGGAAAATAGGTGAAATTAATAACCAATATATCGAAAAGATAAATATTATTTAATAATAATGATTAAAAAGTTAACTAAATTTTTTGCTGTAGCAACATTAATCAATAATTTAATTGGAACAAAAAAAGGTGAAACAGAGGGTCTAACACAAATCCACCCATCGAAAATCTCTGGAAGAACAGTTTTCATAAGAGAAAAAGAATATTTCATTCGCGAAAGTTATTCAGATAACACAACGCCAATTGTATTTCTACATAGCTGGGGTTCAGACTCACTTGGAAGTTGGTTTAAAATTCTTCCTTTTTATCAAAATAAGAATTCTTTTATAGCGATTGATATGAAAAATCATGGAAGATCTGATTCAAGTTGGAAAAGATGGGATGTAGATGAAAATGCAGATATCGTAATTAGCATATTGCAACAACTTGGAATAACAAACTGTAATTTAGTTGGTTGGTCAATGGGTAGTGCTGTTGCTCTAAGTGTTTCTCGAAAAAAGAAAGAGCTAATAAATAAATTGGTTTTAATAACACCTTTTAGTTGGCTTGGAGGAGCTGTGTATAAAGACAAGCCATTATTTAAAGCATTTGTAGCAGTAGTAAGAATAAGAGAAAGATTATTTCCAAATATGAATTCAAAGTCAAAATTCTCACATTTACGCAAAACTGGCGCATTAGAAAATGAATATACTGATTGGGCATGGAACAATTTACACAAATCTAAAGATGACTTTATATATGAAGATGGAGGAAGGTATGTAGTGCCCTACGATGCCAGGCCTTGGTTAAAAGAAGTTACTACGGAAACGTTAGTGATTACAGGTGGAAAAGATAATCTAGTACCTGAGGAAACTTCTCAAGATGTAGTGAAAAATTTAAATAATGTTTCAGAAATAATTTTTGACAATGCCGCTCACTCCATTCCGTGGACGCATGATGAAGAGTTAATAAATGAGCTTGAAAAGTTTTTCCAAGGATGAGAAATGTACTTTTTATAGCACCAACAACCTACAAATTGCCTCTAGATAGCAACATGAGTAAAAAATTTGATTATTTATCACAAATCTGCAATCTAAATGTTGTTGCTTTTGCAAATGAAAAAAAACAGTTTAGTTTACAAAACACTAATCTGTATTTTTATAAAAAATCATCCAGTAGATTTTATAATTACCTAAAAATAATTACTGTCTCATTATTTTCAATCTCAAAAATAATTAAGAATAATAATATTGAGATAGTCTCCTTCCAAGATCCTGTATCAAGTTTCCTTTCGATGTTTATTATTAAAGCCAGACACAAGAATCTCAAAGTGATTGTTGAAACACATGGAGATTTTATTGAGACATTAGGGTTAGAAAAAAATCTCCTTTTTCCAAGATTCTACCGATTTCTATTTATGAAACTTGCTGGTTATACGATTAATAAAGCAGATATTATTAGAGCTGTTTCATCTTCAACTGAAGCACAAGTAAGAGCAATAAATAAAACAAAAGATATCGTAAGATTTCCAGCGTGGGTTGACTTTGATGATTTTAAAGATATTGAACTAAATAGGGGTAATAATTCAAACTTCCAAATTTTATTTATAGGGAGTGTAACAGATAGAAAGAAGCCTCACGTAATTATTGAAGCTATGAACAGAATTAAAAAGAATAATGTAGAACTACTTATTGTAGGTCCTACACCAAATCCAAAATATTTAGAAACACTAAAAGATCTAATTGCTAAGTATGAACTCGATGAAAATGTGAAATTTTTTGGGTCTGTAGATAGAGAGGAAGTGAAATCTTTTTACTCAAAAATCAATTTGATGATTTTACCTTCTGTCTCTGAAGGCCTTGCAAGGGTTATATTTGAGTCACAAGCGACTGCTTGTCCAGTTCTAGTAACTGATGCCCCTGGAATGGGAGACATTGTGATTGATGGCCAAACAGGCTTTGTTTTCGAAAGTAACAATATTGAAAGCCTGGCAGAAAAAATAAATGAAATTGAAGAGAATTATGATGAGGCAACTCATATTGGACGCAATGCCAAGGAATTTATTCTAAATAACTATTCTGTAGATAACTTTAAATTTAGTTTTAAAAAGATATTCGATACTGTTTAGTTCTTAATATCTAAGATCTATTTTTATAAAAATTGTCCAACCTTGTTGCTATTCTTGAATCATGGATATTCTATTTTATTTAATAAACATTATTGGAATGGCTGTAATCGTGTATTTTGTTACAAGAAAAGAAGAAGTTGATGAAAAAGATGACGAATATTTGATTAAAGGAATAGTCAGCGAATTAATAGAAAATGAAGAATCTCAAATATACAAGCTTCTTGATAAGTCTGATAAAACAGTAAAAGATTTTTTGGAAAAAACAGGGGAAATCAAAAGTTCAATAAGCGGTGTTGATCAACAAACTAGAAATCTTATATCTGTGCTCAATAACAACCAAAGTAGAGGCCAATGGGCAGAGTTTCAGGTAGAAGACCTACTTGGCATCATGGAATACAAAGACGGCATACATTTCGAATCACAGAAAATTATGAAAGGGGGCACCAAGCCTGACTTTACATTCTATTTACCTGACAATAAAACTATAAACATGGACTCCAAGTTCCCTTTAAACCTTTATATGCAGCTCTCAAAGCTTAATCTAGATCTTGAGGATGAGACTCTTGATGAGATTTCACGAAAACAAATTACTGAGAGCATAAAAATTAAAAATAAAGAATTTATTGATAAAGCAATAAAAACAAAAATTGACGAGACCGCAACAAGAGAAGGTTATATTTCACCTGAGGAGGACACTGTGGATTTTGTATTAATGTATATTCCTCTTGAGAATTTATATCACTTTTTACTCACATCAGAAATTGGGGCAAGCAAAACACCAGTAATACAATATGCATTTTCCAAAAAAGTTATATTAGTTTCCCCACAAACACTTATGGCCTATTTAGAAACCATTAGGCATTCCATGAAATTATTCAGTTTGCAAACTGATACAAAAAACATACTATTGGCACACGACAAAGTAAAAAATGAGATTAGTAAGTTTATAGATTCCTTTGATGATGTCACAAAGAGACTAGACCAAACCGTAGAATCTTTTGAGAAACTTAAAACTACTAGAAAAAATAAGTTAGAAAAATCATTTGAAGAGTTAAATGAAATTAATAGTGTTAATGAAAATTAGTCTTTAGTAGTTATTAATTAAGCCGGCAACGACCATGATGCATTTATCGTCAATATAGTTTTTATTCTTTGAATCTAAATATTCAGAAATTTCTTCACTTTCTGCACCAGGTTGATACCAGAAATTGTCATATCCATTTGCAACCAAATCTTTAGTAATTTCAAATCCAACATTTGGTGGCACGACAAAGTTAATTATCGATGGACAATCGGTAATATCTTTTACATTTTTGTAAACTTTACTTCCGTAGATTTCTTTCTCTTTAGTATTCACAGGAAGAACCTCATGGCTTTTACTTTTGAGATCAACCAATATTTTATATCCATATTTGCTTGGGTCATTACTTGCCCCAACTAAGGCTATTGAATTTTTTTTATTTCTTAAAAGTTCGATCAATTAGAAGTTTTCAGATTTAATACTATAAAGATCATTTTTACCTGCTTTTATTGAAGACGTATATCCAGAAGCAAGTGGTAAAAGTTGTTCCATATAGAAGCTGGAAAGTGTAATTTTGTCAGCGTAAAATTCATCTTCAGTTTCATCATATTTTTGTTTTGCTAAAATTGCAGCTTTAGCCATATAATAACCACCAATTACTTGTCCAAACATTTTCATATATGGAGTTGCAGCAGAACTAGCATCAACTAATTCCCCTTCAAGCATTTTTCCGCCTAGCCAAAGTGTAACTTCAGATAAGTTGTTAACCTCTACCTCTAGTAATGAAGCCATTTTTTTTAGGTCATTATCACCAGTTTTCATTGATTCGATAGTTTCATTTACTTCAGACAACAAACGTTGCATTGCTTGTCCTCCATCTAAAGGTAATTTTCTAAACATTAAATCAAGTGCCTGAATTCCATTTGTTCCTTCATAAATTGGAGCAATTCTTGCATCTCTTAGATATTGAGCGACACCAGTTTCTTCAACATAGCCCATGCCTCCATACACCTGTATTGCAATAGAGGTTAGCTCAACTCCTAAATCAGAAATCCATGCTTTTGTTACTGGAGTGAGTAGACCGCAGCGTTCTTCACCAAATGCTTTTGTTTCTTCATCCTCTGCAAAATATTCTAAGTCCATCATAAGCTGGTTGTCGTACATGAGATATCTCATTGCATCAGTGTAAGATTTCATAGTCATCAACATTCTTCTCACATCAGCATGATCAATTATTGTTGAATTTTTTGCATCTTCTTTACTCATTCCCACAGGTCTGCCTTGGACACGATCACGTGCGTATTGAGCTGCTCCTTGTAATGCGGGGACGGCGCATGAAAGGCCTTGGCCTCCAACCCATACCCTTGCTTCATTCATCATTGTAAACATGTAGGAAAGGCCCCTATTTTCTTCTCCGACTAAATACCCTACGGCACCTTCATTTCCTCCGTACTCCATAACACAAGTTGGGCTTGCATGTATTCCAAGCTTTTCTTCAATGGACAAACATTTGACTTCATTTTTATCTCCAAGTGAACCATCATCATTGACAATATATTTAGGAACTATAAACATAGATATACCTTTAGTTCCTTCAGGTGAACCAGGTATTTTTGCGAGTACTAGGTGAATAATATTTTCTGTTAAGTCATGTTCTCCATAACTGATCCACACTTTTGTACCGGTAATACTGTAAGTCCCATCCTCATTTTTCTCAGCTTTAGTTGTTATCGTCCCTAAGTCAGAGCCAGATTGTGGTTCACTGAGGTTCATTGTTCCAGTCCATTCACCAGAAACTAATTTTGGAAGAAATTTATCTTTTTGTTCTTGGCTTCCATGAAAATTAAGTGCTGAAATTGCTCCCGCACTTAAACCAGGAGCTAACCCAAATCCTAGATTTGCTGAGCTTAGTATTTCTAGTGTTCCACCAGATAAAACTACAGGCATTCCACCTCCACCAATTTCAGATGGAAGAGAAATTGACGACCAACCAGCTTCTATAAATTTTTTGTAAGCATCAACAAAACCATCAGGCATAGTTACTACTGAGTCGCTAATTGTCGCTCCTTGTTCATCTCCTATGGAATTGATAGGAGCTAATACCTCTTCTGCAAATTTTCCACATTCCTCCATAGTTGGAATGACTATATCTTCTGAAAAATCGCTAAATTGATTTATTTTGGAGAGTACATCATACGCATTAATAACTTGATAACCAAACACGATGTCTTTTACGGGAGCTTTGTAATTTACAGCCATTCTTTAATTTTACTATATATCAAAAAAAACGCCCAATCTTTACCTAGGGGTTACTTCAACAAGTTCCGATATTTCACTAATCTTTTCGAGAGTTGGGAGTTCATTAGTGCCAGCTGTAATCGCACCCGCAGCGCATGCATTTTTAATTGTAAGAATGATGTCGTCCACGCCGTGTGCAGCAATGTAAGCGGCTGTTGCATCTCCAGCTCCAGTTGAGTTAATAGTCTTAAAATCAGGTGGTGTAATCTCTACCGCCCCTTCCAAACTAATTAATCTTGCAGGAAGGTTCGAATGTGTTAGTAAAATTCTGGACACTAAGTTATTATTTAGTAAATTTTCAGCTTCTATTACTTCAATTTCATCTTTGCTAACGACTAGAAAGTCTATTTTGTAATCAATTTTATGCTCATATCCGGCTTGAACAACAAAAACTCCACTATCTGTAATTTCAGTAATAGATTCTCTTATATGGGGTATTGAATATCTGTCAACAAGAAGAGATTCGTACCCTTTTATTTCATCAAGACTATTCCATGAGCAATTTTTGTATCCAGATGAAACTATAGTTCTTTCACCATCTTTATCTACAAAGATTGAACAAGTTGGAGTTGGAGAATTGGTAAAAAGTAACTCTTCATGAGAAATATTTTTAATTTTTAACTCGTTTAAAAGGTATGAACCAAGAGCATCTTTTCCAATGCTATTACCAAGAACTGAGACATCAATCCCCCAGTTTGCAATATTTTCAGCACAGTTTATTGCCGTTCCGCCAGCACGGATTTTATACTCCCTACTTCTAATATCTCCCCCAGATTCGGGAAGATTTTCTACGAAGTATATAAGATCTGGATTTAGTGTTCCGTAACAAAGTGTTTTCTCATAACTCATATCTTTAATATAATAAAATATAAAAATACTGAAAGAAGGAATAAATGAAAGTAGCTTACGTTTTAAACTCACCAAATGCAGCTAACTATAAAGTTGGAGAAATGATACTTCCTCAACTTGAAGCTGATAACCATGGTGTTGAAGTTGTAGGAATTTTCTTTTTTGATGACAATACAATGTTGCTTCAGAAAGGTAATCCTAAAGGAGAAAGATTAGCAAAAATCGCTGAAGAAAAAGGAATGCTTTTAATGATGTGTGACCAATGTGCAAATCAAAGAGGCTTAGCTTCAGAAAATGCAGACGGAGGATACACCCCACAAGGAACTGTTGAAGGAGTCGCAGCAGGTTGCTTCCCAGACTTATATCAAGCCTTATCAGGAAACATGCCTGACCAAGTTATATCTTTATAACTAGACTAGGCCGCTTATAACAGCAGTCAGGATGAGGATTAGTAAATAACTTATTAGTCCTCCTCCTATTGCAGCATATTTCATTGTTTTAGATATAGAGCTTGGGCCAACTAAATGGTACGCCAAAACTCCAAAAAATGGCACCAAAAATACTATGGCTAGCCACATGTATCTTTTTCCACCTTCAACTCGATCATTAGTGTTCAAATCATATAATGCTAAAGCTGTCCATGCTGCGTAAAGCACGAATGGCATTAAGTATCCATATAATTGAAACAATAATTGCCAAATACTTGGGCTTGAAATAGGCACTCCACTCATTATTATCTCCTTTTTCGCTTCAAATAACTTATCAAAATCTTCATCCATCAGATCGTAAGGAAGTTCCATAGACTTGATGTCGGGAACGTAAAATAGGTTTATAGCCGGACTAGGCATATTGATATTATCAATGACCATATTTTTTTGCTCCTTTGGCCATGGATATTCTTTATATCTATTCTTGTCTAATTCTTCATTCTGTGCTTCTGCAAAAAAACCAGCAAGCATCATTAATCCAGAAACATCACCTTGAAGAGGAAATCTTGATAACAAACTTCCATCCTCAATAGATGAACAACTATGTAGCTGCTCAAGGAGAGGTGGTGTTGAGGTTTGGTAGATATTTCCCTCGTAGCAGTTTCCAGGACCCCAGGGACCAGCTAGAGCTAAGTCTGTATATCCTGAATCCAGAACTATGTTATCTTTAATCTGAACATGTTGTGAGAAATATAACTTTGCATCTAACATCGGGCTTGCAACTATCCCATATTTATCATGATTGACAACAATATTCTTTTCAATAACATCTCCAACCCTTCCTGGTACAACAATTCCCATTCCACGAGCAACAAGTCCAAAACGGTTTGTAGGAGCGTCGTAGTTATTATTATCTACAACTAAGTTACTAATGATTGTTGTTTCTCTTCCTGGAGGATTAAGTTCTGAGTCTAAAGTATTGGGTACTATTCCTGACATATTATCTCTCCAGATATTGTTGTATAAATACAGATGTCCACCAGCGTTAGTTCCTGAGTAGCCAAGTGCATTCCCTTCTACGACATTGTCATAAATTAATGAATTACATGGGTAGCATTGCCCTATGTAAATTCCACTATCTGGATGGCCTGATGCATAAACATTATCAAAAATTCCATCAGTTGAATCGAACGCGTAAACTCCGTAGTCACCATTGTTATAGACAGTTAAATACGATCCTTTAAATCCCTTTGAGCCATTCCAGTAAACCCCATTAAGAGAAAAATTTCTAACTGATAAGTTTTCAACACTCACTCCGTCCGTGTCATAAATCTGAATTCCATTTTCTCTCATGAATTCCCCATCGATAATGACAGAATTTCTATTAGTTCCTCTAATTGTTAGAAAAGGGGTTGTTACGGTTACACTTTCGTTATACACACCTGGACTGATCAAAATTAGATCACCTTCTAAAGCTGAATCAACCGCATCTTGAATAGCGGTAAAGGCTTTACCGTTACCGACTTCTATTACGTTACTACTGAGTTCAACAGTCACATTCTCAACAGGCGCTGTATATTCCACATCACCTACTATGACGGTCCCAACCATACCTTTATTATTAGTTCCATGATACGGGCAGTAATATTCATAAACTCCAGGTTCATCAAAAGTGTATTCGTATTGGTCACCTTTGGTAATAATTCCATATTCGAAATAATCTGAAGAAATTGCTTGCCACGACCCATCACTTGCTATGACATTATGATTATTTGATCCACCAGATTCCCATATGACAGTTGAGCCAACAGGTACGTTGATAACTTTAGGAGAAAATTCATCATCTACAATTCTTATCACTAATGACTCTTCTGAGGAGGCATCTCCGCCCCCACAAGCTACGAGGAGTATTAAGAAGATTAATAATGTATATTTTTTCCTCACGGAAGTATTTTAGCAAGTATTATCAGGCCATGGATAATAAAATGTGGGCTTGTCCCAAGTGCAACACATCATCTGTGGTTACTGCTAAAAAAGACAAAGACAGAAGTAGAGACTCTTTATCTCAGACTCACACCAGTGAAACTGTTTCCATGACTAGTGGGGGCATAACAAAGTTTTTCAATGTTCAGAATCAAAAATTTTTGGTAATTACATGTAGTAAATGTAAATTTTCTGAGTTTTATAGATCTGAAGTCAAATCTTGGGAATCTATAATCGATTTCTTTGGTAATTAAACAAAACCTAAAGATATATATTTAATATTTTATAAATTATAAGAACCCTATACTTACTTGCTTATGGCAAAAGAAACTATTAGAAATATAGCAATCATAGCCCACGTTGATCACGGTAAAACAACATTAGTTGACGGTCTTTTACAACAGAGTGGGACTTTCAGCGATCATCAAGTTTTAGAAGATAGAGTTATGGATTCGGGTGACCTCGAAAAAGAGAGAGGTATAACTATTACCTCAAAAAATACAGCAATTCACTACAACGATATAAAAATTAATATTGTAGACACCCCAGGCCATGCTGATTTTGGTGGAGAGGTTGAAAGAAGTCTTAATTTAGTCGACGGTGTACTTCTCTTGGTTGACTCCAGTGAGGGTCCGTTACCTCAAACAAGGTTTGTTTTGAAAAAAGCACTAGAAAGAGATTTACCCGTAATTTTGGTCATCAATAAAATTGATAGATCAGATGCTCGAATTGACGAGGTGGTGGAAGAAGTATATGATTTGTTCATTGATTTAGATGCAAACGATAAACAGATAGAATTTCCAATTCTCTACACGAATGCAAAAGATGGTATTGCTTATGAGTCTTTAGGTGATGAGTCAAATGATCTAATTCCATTGTTAAATTTAATAACTACTTTTTTTAGTGGACCCAATACAGATGACTCCCTTAACCCACAATTTTTAGTAACTAACCTTTCTTATGACTCCTATGTCGGTCAGGTTGCCATAGGGAGGTTAGATAACGGAATACTTGAGATGAATAAACAATATAGTTTATGTGGAAAAGAGCAAACAGTAAATAATCAAAAGTTTTCAGCTATGTACACATTTAAAGGCCTTGAAAAGGTAAAAGTCGACACACTTGAATCAGGAGACATTATTGCTATTGCCGGTATAGATAATGTACAGATTGGCGACACCATTTCCAGTAATGAGAATCCAAATCCTCTTCCAAGAATTGAAATTGATGAACCAACAGTCTCGATTTTTTTCCATGTAAACAATGGACCATTTGCGGGTAGAGAAGGTAAATATGTAACATCAAGAAATATCAGTGATAGGTTACAGAAAGAAATCTTAAGTAATGTATCTTTGCAAATTATCCCAAGTGAGAAAACAGATGTTTTTGAGGTTAGGGGTCGAGGAGAGCTTCAAATGGCAGTACTAATTGAAACCATGAGAAGAGAAGGGTATGAGTTTATGGTTTCTAGACCTGAAGTGATCGTTAAAGAAATTGATGGAAAAAAAAGTGAACCCATGGAAAAAGTCTTTATTGATACACCCGAAGACTATGTAGGCGTAGTCACAGAAAAGCTTTCTAAGAGAAAAGGCAAAATGACAAATCTCATGAATAATGGTTTTGGAAGAGCAACTCTTGAATTCTCGATTCCCTCTAGGGGCTTAATTGGCTTTAGGAATCAATTCTTAACAGATACAAGAGGTTCAGGCATAATGAACTCTTTATTTGATGGCTATGCACCATGGGCTGGTGAAATACCTCAGAGAACAAATGGAGTACTGATTTCTGATAGAAATGGAAAGGTCACCCCTTACGCAAGTCTTGCAATGGTTGACAGAGGTATTCTTTTCATCCCTCCAGGTACAGAAGTATTTGAGGGAATGATTATTGGAGAAAGAAATAATGAAGGCGATTTAGAGGTAAATATCACAAAAGAAAAGAAACTTACAAACCATCGTGCATCAGGATCAGATGAAACAATCCCACTTAGACCTCCACAACTAATGTCTTTAGATCAATGTATAGAATTTATTTCAGAGGGTGAGTTTGTAGAAGTTACACCAGAGTCAATAAGGTTAAGAAAATCTGAACTTAATGCTACCCAACGTGCATTAAATAAAAAGAAAGAGAAAACTAGTTAGCTAGGTCGGTGGAGCACTTGTCTGAAAAACAAGGGGTCGGCAGTTCGATTCTGCCTCTGGCCACTGGGGTTTTTGGGTATCCATATCAAAACTGTCAACAAAACTGTCAACACTATTCTGAGATAGCCTATAAACATTGATGTCAGATTTGTAGTTTTTAGTACCTTTCTTGTACCCTGATTAGTACTTTTTTGTGTCTCATCTGTCGCTCATATCGTGCATAACTGAGCAAGAGGTTCAAGAGGTATTAGAAGTTTCTAGAAATAATTATTAGACTTTTTATAAATGTTAAAGAAAGTAATTAAATTTATAGTTTCTCCACTAGTTTTGTTTGCTATAGCTTTTCTTGGTTATGAAGGAAATAATAATGAAAAACAACAAGATAAAAATATTTCAGATAATTACTAAACCTTTTACTATGGTTTAATTAACTATGAAACCTCTAATAAGACTCTTTTATATCTCCCTTTTCACTAGTAGTGTTATATGCTCATCTGTTGCATTGAGAGGGTTTGTTAATGGTGTATTGGAAAATGACCCAGAGGGCTATATATTGTTATTTAGCATAGTAACTTTTATTATTGCTGTACTTAGCCTAAGTAAGATTATCCCAAAATACTAATAGGGTGGGTTGCGGTTAGGTGCTTTACAATCTAAGAGAAAAGTTTGCTTATAAGAATGTAGAAAAATTAATAAAAGACAGGTGAAAAAATAATTTCTGACTTACATAAAGATTCGAGTTTTAAATATTTAAATGTTGTTAATTATTTTCTATTACCAATGAAAGCTTTGAACTCATTCTCATTATCCGATTTAAAAATTTCATCAAAATAGACAACCTTGGTAGGATACTCTTCACAATCACATCTAGAAACAAATGCATTATAAATTCCAAAATCTAAATGAACTGATGTAACTCCGTCAAAATTTTTACCATCTAGCTGTTTTATAAGCTGATTATTTATATAGAGCTTTATAAAACCATCATCGGATGTAGAAAATTTTATATGAAGACCTATATCTATCCAAGTATTTGTAGCTTCTTCCCATTTAAGAAAAACATCTGACTCCAATACTTCATAATCTTTATCATTAAACATATAACCTAGACCCTTATCAAATGCTCGTATATAAAATCTAGCTGAATTATCGGTATTGATTTGTCCCAAGAAAGTTGCAGTATTTTTTGTATATAGTGGGTTGTTAAAGAAGATTGAATAAGCATAAAAAATTTCATCTCCATTATTTATCTCTTTGTCAGTCCATTCTGTCAGTTCATGCCTAGATCTATCAGTAGTACAATCATCCCACCCCTGATTACTATTGCAATCACCATCTTTGGTTTCAAATCGAAGAGATAGTTCACCACTTCTAACTGGAAAATTATCTGAGTTATTGACTATAGTGCAGCCATGGTCTTTGTAACCATTACTATGTTTCAATTGATGTTTGACATTTTTCCAAATGTCATTATTTTCATAATTTTTGAAATCTAGAGATTTGCAATTAGTCCCTGACAGCTTTTCAGGTTCTTTAAATTCAATCTTATTAATATTAATTACCTGGCTATTAGTAGAGCTACAAGAGGAAAAAAGTAATAAAAAGACAATAAGTAATATATATTTTTTTGCGTACACAAATAATTTTATTTAATTTTTATAGTTTTGTCAAATAATCTCAGATTTACATAGAGATTCGAGTTTTAAATATTTAACTGAGGATTAATTTATTAAATTACTTCAAAAAGTCCAGCAGCACCCATTCCACCACCAACACACATTGTTACAACCTCTTTTGAGAACGAGTGATACTCTCTGATATACTACAATGTAGTACCTTAACAAATGGTGTGTATGTTAAGATATACCAATTGGTATCGTGTTTAGACACTGTATTACTTTTCTAGCGTTTCTTACCCCTACACAGAAAACGATTTTATTAGCAAAATTGTGTGAGGTGCTTAATCTGAGAGCTAAAGCAAGCTAGCGATTTTTTAGCCCCCCTACCTACTGCATATCTGACAACTCAAAAGGCTTTATGACTCCCAAAACTCCCAAAAGTATCTGCCCATATCAATAAACAAATGGTTTAGTGCCTGTATTAATTGCAGAAATGCATAGTTCATCTCTACAAAAGGGCTTAGTGCGTCCAGAAACTCCAGAAACTATGGTTGTTAGTTGGTCGTGAAATGATATATTACAAAATTTAAATCTCATATTGGGGCGGTGATGTCTATAAAAACTATTGAAGAAAGCTAGCGATTTCAAGCTATAACGAAAAGTAATTAGAGAAAGTTGGAATAACAAATTTCATATATTGCGTATATTGTTCTGTATTTTGTAATATTGTCAACTTGAGTATCTTGAGTAAGTTGAGTAGGTTGAGTATCTTGAGCAACTTGATTCACTTGACATTGTTATCAAATGCTTATAAAAAGATTGCACAAACATTACACTGCTCACTTCTAAAGTCTGCATTATTTACCGCTCACTGCGATATATAGCCTGTGTACAACGAGCGTAAAATCAAACTAAATAAGTTATACTTAGCTCAGGTCAAATGGTTTGCCCTTACCTGAAAAACAAGGGGTCGGCAGTTCGATTCTGCCTCTGGCCACCAATGTACCATTGGTTATCACTGATAAGGATGAGGTCGTTAGTTCAAATCTAACTAGGCCCACTGACTTTTTTCAATTTATAGAACATAAATATAAAGATGTACCCATTTTCTATAAAGGTTTTGTAGGATTAAATTATGAAGAAATTATTAGTATCCTTTTTAGTTATTTCAGCATGTGGTGGAGCATCTGATGTTGAAAGTATAGATGGAGATACAACGACGACAACTGCTAAGGATACAACGACTACAACTGCTAAGGATACAACGACGACAACTCGAGCTAATAGTAGTGTCGGAGGTATGATGGGTAACGATGACCCTCCTCTTTTAATGAATTTATTAATTCTGAATTGGGGTCCGTATGATTCATCAACAGGTATTTCTGGAGATTTTGAATTTAGAGACGATATGCCATTAACTTATTTTGATGAATTTGGGAGAGTCCATTCCCCAGGAACACCCCAACAATATGATAATGTAACTTTTGAATATAAAGTTCCTCGTGATACAAAGGTTTACATTCCTATAAATGGGGTTGTTGATTTTTTTTCTTGGCAACCAACTGGAAGTTATAAACAAGATGACTGGGAATTAATGGTAAAACCAACTCAATGGAGTAATTGGTCAATTGTTATAGACCATGTTGTAGCTCTAAGCTGTGATCGTTCTGTCAATAGTGTATGCGATGACCCACTAACAATTGATGGAGTCCAGATAACAAGCGGGATGCAAGTTGAAGCAGGTGACCTATTGGGGTATGTTGGCAACTATGAAGATGGTGAAGGAGGAACTTTTGGTAGGACTGAGCTAACAATAGGGGAATATGTTATGAACGGGACACAAAGAGACTTTAATAACTATTGTCTAACTAACTATTTACATGAAAGTGTTAAGTCCTCACTTATGGATTCTGTCTATCAAATTATGGCTTCATATGAGTCATGGCTTGGTGATTCTAGTTTTTATGATGAAGCTAATATGGTTGCTCCAGGTTGTTGGTATACAGAAATTTATGAATCTAATGGAAAAACAACTCCAACAAAATAAATTGTGTATGCCTGAAAGACAATACTATAAAGCTTGAATCCAATCTTCAGGATTATCATCAACAAAAAAGTCTGAAACAAGTGTCGCATCTGAATCAATAGCATATTGATCAAAGTCTGTAACACCCTCTTCTTCTAAAATATCTTGGTCTAAAAAGAAATTTCCTGTACAGCTAGAAGAATCTCTTTTTAGTACTGCATATGCAGCATCTGCATATATAGATGGTTTTCTAGACCCTTTTACCAACTCTGCGCCAATAACATTTCTAACAGCTGCTGTATCTAAAGATGTTCTTGGCCACAAGCAATTTGAAGCAATATTATCTTTTTGAAATTCTTCAGCAAGTCCGTGCGCTACCAAAGACATTCCATATTTAGCTGTTGTGTAAGCCAAGGTAACTCCAAACCATTTTCTAGAAATATTTAAAGGTGGTGATAAAGTCAGAATATGAGCATTTTCACTTTTCTTTAAGTGAGGGATGCACTGCTGACTTAATAAGAATGTACCTCGAACATTAATATTGTGCATTAAGTCATATCTCTTCATTGGGGTATTCACAGTATCAGACAAATGTATGGCACTTGCATTATTAATGCAAATATCTATTCCTCCAAATTTATCTACAGCTTGTTGTACCGCTGCAGCTACCTGATCCTCAAATCTAATATCACAAACAACGGGTAAAGCATTGCCTCCAGCAGCTTCAATTTCTTCTGCGGCTGTATAGATGGTTCCTGGTAGTGTTGGGTGAGGTTCTGTAGTCTTTGCCAAAATTACTACATTTGCCCCATCTTTAGCTAATGTTTTTGCTATTTCCAGACCCACGCCTCTTGAGCCACCACTCATTATTATTGTTTTATCTTTAAAATTTTCCATAGATGTAGTTTATTAGAATTGGGTTTCTTCTGTGGAGTCTTTTTTAGAAAGTAGATCAGAATCACTTCCCATAACAATCTCTCCAACTGCTTCGTAGTAATCTCCACCAACTTCTTGCTGATGTTTGATTGCAGTGTATCCTTTTTTAGATAACTCCACCTCATATTTTTGTAGGTTAACAATTGCTTGCATGTTCCCACCTTTGTAGTCTTTTGCTAATTTATACATAGAACTAGCCATGGAATGAAATCCAGCTAATGAGACAAACTGAAGTACATATCCAAACTCAGATAGCTTATTTTGGAATTCTGCAATTTCTTTATCTGTAAATTTATCTGTCCAATTAAAAGAAGGAGAACAGTTATATGCTAAAAGTTTTTCAGGATATTGTTTCTTTATTTCTGAAGCAAACTCTTCAGCAAAACCAAGATCAGGAGTGTTTGTTTCGCACCAAATAATATCTGCAAACTCTGAGTAAGCTAACGACTTTGTAATTGCCATTTCATGATTGTTTTTAATTGGATAGTATCCATCAGGAGATCTCTTTTTATCTAAGTAGGGCCTATCCCTGTCATCAAAATCTGAAGTCATCAACTTTGCATTCAAAGAGTCTGTTCTTGCAATAATTATAATCGGTGATCCCAATACATCTGACGCAAGCCTCGCTGAAGTCAGTTTATTAATATATTCATGAGTAGGGATTACTACCTTACCTCCCATGTGTCCACATTTTTTTTCAGAAGCTAATTGATCTTCAAAATGCAGCCCTGCTATTCCTGAATTAATAAATTGTGAAGTAAGTTCAAAAACATTATATACACCGCCAAATCCTGATTCAGCGTCTGCGATAATAGGAGGTATATCTAATTTGTTTAACTCAACCATTTTTCTTAAAAGAGTATTGTTTATCTTCTCTACAAAATTAGGTCCACTATTTGAAGGGTATAAAGATAAGTCAGGGTAAGTATTTATGCCATTATTGCTCTCAGCAGCAACTTGCCAGCCACTTATATAAATGAATTCATAATCAAGGTTATACATTTGAAGAGCTTGCTGAGTCGTNNTATTGAGCAAACTCCACAACATATTCGCTCCGCGTTCAGAGATAGGATTGATAGTTTTGAAAGGAGTTCTTAATTTTTGGATATCTTCAGATGAGTATTTTCTTGATACATTAGCCCACCTGGTGGATTCAATATACTCATTTACATTTGCAATATCATTAAAAGATTTACTGCTCATGAAATTTAAAGCTGGCTTGCAGCAACGGAGGCAATAATTACTGTGAGTGTAATTATTCCGAGAGCGGTAATAAGAACTTCATTTTTGGTTATCTTTATTTTTGGACCCGCGCTCATTAGAGCAGAAAATATTAATATTGCAGCAGAAATTATCAAAGCGAATAATGGTGCATAGTCGTGAAAATTAATAAAAACTTGTGAGATTAAGAGTGCTATCAATCCACCAACTAAAATTGCACCCAGAGGGATAACTGCAGAGCCTGTAATTCTGTTTCGAATAATTACCGCTTCCTCTTCTTCAAAAATTTCTAAGCCCTTAGGTACACCTAACACTATTGACAGGATAGAAATTACTGCCTGAAAGAGGGTAGACATTAAAATTATCCTCCAGAAGGATCCAAATACAGGAAGTAGAAAGGTTGTAGGATCTTCCGGAAGAATAGGCTCAATAGTTTGTCCAATTGAGGATGTTATAAAGAATCCTGATATTGAACCAAAAACTAATCCCAAACCAATGCCTTGAAAGATTGACTCCCTATCTGTTGTTTTTATACCATGACCGAGAAAATTAGATTCAAGTAATTTCTTAACATTAACAGTGTTCAAAACTGCAAAAAATGTTGTGAGAACAGTTAGTGCAATTATGTAGGTAGTTTTTTTATAACTTGTTATGAGGTTAAATGTTTCAGATTCAAGGATTAGACCGTCATAAAGATAAGTGCTAATGGCAATAGCTTGTATAAAGCCTGCAATAACTCCAAAAAGTGAACCATATTGTAAAGCACGAGAAACTTTTGAAAATAAATCAGCAGGTGGCTCAATAAATTCTTCAATAACCTCAGTTGCTACTGGTGCCTCTTCAATAACCTCAGTTGCTACTGGTGCCTCTTCAATAACCTCAGTTGCTACTGGTGCCTCTTCAATAACCTCAGTTGCTACTGGTGTAGCTGGAGTTCCAGATGACCAACTCGATAATATTGAATTAATATCAACACCATTTGCCTCAGCTCTAGCCTGAGCTGATCTAGATACAAGCATTTGTGGAACACCAGTGGTGTTACTAATTTCTTCTACAAGTTTTTCATCCATAATATTCTTATTAAATTTTAGTCGTTAGATGAAGTTCTAACTACATCATCGAAGGTTTTTTCAGTTTTGTACCAATTCATCCAAGTTATAAGTATAAATACCCAAAGTATCAAACCACCACCTAATTTTAGAACTAACCCTGCCATGGTCTGGTCATTTATAACTGAAACATTAAAAATATTTTCAACTTCAAGATAAGCCGAATAGAGTGGCTCTGTTCCAAAAGCTAGAAAGCTTGCAGGAATTGTTGGCAGCAAAGATTGTAGAAAAAGATATGCGATCTTGCCTGGAGCACTCAGTTGTTTGATTTCTTTTGTAAGACCTATAACAGGTATCCACATATTTAGAGAAACTAAAAGCATTACTCCATGAATAGCAAAATGAAAAAGAGTATTTGTAACCATCAGGTTAATCACGGTAGTCCAATGCATGCCAACCATAACAATATTGAACAGAAAAAAGGCAACAACCGGTTTTGTAGTTACTTGTAGTAAAGCTATTAATGGTTTAATTGAAATTAATTTTTTTTGTGCACTATTCAAGCCATTTAGCAGCAAAGGGGGAGCGATTAGGGCTAGAACTAAATGTTCTGCTGAGTGAACTGAAAATAAATATTTTTCACCAATATCATGAATTGGCCAATCAGTAAAGAGCCATAAAATGAATAGTCCTGAATACCAGTATTTTCTTTTATTTTTCTTGATTGCAGAGTTGTCAGTCGAATATTCAAAAAATATTATAAGTGAAATAATTAGTGCCCAAACATCGTAATGTGGGTGCCAGACTAGATTTTCCATTAAATAAAGTTTGCTGCTGCTCTTTCAAACATCACAATTGCGAATAAGATGAGCGCTAAAATCATACCGCCGGTAAAGAATTTATTAATTAGTGAATTTTCGAATCGAAGGTGCATAAACCAACCAACAACAATAACAAATTTACCAACAGCTAATATTATTAATAACGGATCAGTAAAAACTCCTACAATATCTTCTGTATAGTAGAGAGCTACTTCAATAGCTGTAAGTACGCCTAAAACAAGAGCAATTTGAACATATTGAGTTGGCTTTGGGTGTGGTTTGTGATCAACAGACATTATATTAAATAAACCACTGTAAAAAGAACTATCCAGACTATGTCAACAAAATGCCAGTATAAAGCAACAAACTCTAAGTTCATCCCGCCATCCAAAGAGAGACCTTTTTGCCTTTGACCAATGCTCCATAGAGCAAGCAGGAGGACAACACCGATAAATACATGTAAACCATGAAATCCTGTCAAAACATAAAAAGTCGAACTGAAGATATTTGAGGAAAGTTCGAAACCTTTGTGATAGAACTCCGTAAACTCATAAATTTGACCAGCAAGAAACACGGCTCCCAACATAGCGGTAGCCAATAACCATACTCTTGTTTTCTCTTGGTCATTACTTTCCAAGGCATTGTGAGCAAGCACCATGGTTAGTGAGCTCATTAACAAAACAAACGAACTGACAGATGTAAATGGAATGTCATAAACATCTGAGAGTTTGATCCCGGGAAAATCTCTTCCTTTGAAGATTAAAAATGTTGTTATTAGTGTTCCAAAAAACAGTATTTCAGTAGATAAAAATATCCACATCCCTAGTTTTCTGGTTTCAACTCCAGTAGGTTCGTGTGGGTAAGAGTGAGAGTCACTCATTTTCCAAATCTTCCATAAATTCTTCTTCTAAAGGCTCAGTTCCCCACCCAAAACTTCCAATCAGGATTAACAAGACTCCTATGATTGCTAAAGGTAGTAATTTATAAATCACAGCATATCCTAAAAATGGGAGACCCGCGGCTAATATTATTGGGAAATAAGATGGGTTTGGTAGGGCAATATCTTCTTTGGGGTTTAATCCATCTTCTTCAAGTTCAAGCAACAACTCACCAGCATTCTCTTTTCTTACCGGTCTACCTTCTTCATCCTCGTCATATTTCATGTGCCAAAAATCATCAAGTGATTTTACTTCTGGGGCTTTAGAGAAGTTCCATACTGGTGTTGGTGAAGGAATACTCCATTCAATAGTTCTTGCATCCCATGGATCAAAGCCAGCATCTGGGCCTTTTCTTTTGGAATACATCCAGTTAGCCATAAATACTAGAATTGACAGAGCGATTATGAAAGCACCTATTGAGACTATTAAATTCCAAAAACCTAGATTAGTTTCTTCAGCATAGACCCAAGTTCTTCTGACTTGACCTTGTAAACCCAGCCAGTGCATTGGACCAAAGGTAAGGTTAAAGCCAATTATCATTAGCCAGAAATGTATTTTTCCTAGGGTCTCGTTATACATTTTCCCCCATACTTTTGGAAACCAATAATATAGACCTGAAAAAATACCAAACATTGCTCCACCAAAGAGAACATAGTGGAAATGAGCAACTACATAATAAGTATCTGTTTGTTGTGTATCTGCTGGAACAATTGAATGTGTGACTCCACTTAAACCGCCTATGACAAACATTCCAATAAATCCTAAAGAAAACAACATAGGTGTTTTTAAGCTTAGTTTTCCTCCCCAGATTGTTCCTAGCCAGTTAAATATTTTTACACCCGTAGGAACTGCAATAACCATAGTAGACAGTCCAAAACCTGCTTGAGCAACAGGACTTATTGCTGAAGCGAACATGTGGTGTGCCCAAACACCAAATCCTATAAATGCAATACCAAAACCAGCAAAGACTATTGCTGGGTAACCGAAAAGTGGTTTTCTTGAAAATGTCGGCAAAACTTCCGAAACAATTCCAAAAGCAGGAAGTATTAAAATGTATACTTCTGGATGTCCAAATAACCAAAATAGATGCTGCCATAATATTGGGTCACCACCACCTTCAGTTAAAAAGAACGTAGTTCCAAATTGCCTATCGAATGTTACATAAAATAATGCTATTGCGATTATTGGAAGTGAAAATGCTAGCAAAAATGAAACAGCAAAAGTCATCCATGTAAACACTGGCATTCTCATTAAGCGCATGCCTTTTGTTCGCATATTGAGAATTGTTGTTATAAAGTTAAAAGCTGAAACTAATGAAGCTATACCAAGAATTTGTAAACCAATAGCCCAGTAGTCCATTGCGGTACCCGGTGAATATTTAAATCCTGCATTAGGTTGATATCCAAACCAACCGCCATTGGGAGCCGAACCTAATCTACTTACTTCCTCTGCAAGGTAGCCACCTTGTGGTGCTCCGGCAGTTCCAAATAAGAAAGTGGAATATAAGAAAAATCCACCAAACATAAAAATCCAGAATGAAAGAGCATTCAACCTAGGGAAGGCAACATCTCTTGCACCAATCTGAAGAGGTAAAAGATAATTAAAGAAAGCAGCACTGATTGGCATAATTGCCAGGAAGACCATGGTTGTTCCGTGCATAGTAAACATGGCATTGTATTCTGCAGCACTTAAAAAGTTGTTGTCTGGTGATGCAAGTTGGATTCGGAGCAAAAGAGCTTCCAGGCCTCCTACAAGTAAAAAGAAAAAAGCCGCATAGCCATACATTATTCCAATCCGTTTATGGTCAACAGTAGTTATCCAGCTCCAAATTCCTGTTTCAGAAGAGGGTCTTTTAAAAATGTTAGATTGTTTTTTTGGCTCTATAATTTTTGTCATTTAAGTGTTCCTAAATAAGCAATTAATGCATTTATTTCTTTCTCAGTTAATTCTAGATTAGGCATGAAGGTACCGGGTTTTATTTCAGCAGGATTTGCAAGCCATTTTGTTAGATTCTCGGCATTATTTTTTAAGGCTGCTCCAGCGAACACACTTCTGTTAGCAAAGTGAGTTAAATTAGGAGCAATACGATCCCCCTGGACATCCCAAACACCATCTATTACATGGCATTGCGTACAACCTGCGTTCAAGTAAACAAGTTGTCCTTCTGCAGCTAAAGAGGCTTCTGGTAATTCTTTTTCAGCATAAGACTGTTCATTAGCTACCCAGGATGCAAAATCAGCTTCTGTCATGGAAATTACTCTAGCCCTCATTTTTGAATGACTTAAGCCACAGTATTCACCACATTGAGCCCAAAACTCATCTGGAGAGTCAGCTTGAAGGTTAAGGTAAGTTGTTTGTCCTGGAACAAGGTAGCGTTTTCCGTTTAATTTTGGAACCCAGTAGTTGTGCAAAACATCATTCGACCACATTTCGAGCCTCACTGGTTGATCTTCAGGTATAACAAGTACATTGGCTGTAGTTATTCCAAAATCTGGATATTTATATTCAAACCACCATTGATGTCCAATCACTTCGATTTTGAGTGCGTCTTCAGGCTCTCTCGCAAGATCAAAAATCGTTCGAACAGTTGGAACAGCGATTGCCGCAAGAATTAAAACTGGAATAATTGTCCAAAGAATCTCCAAGAAATTGTTTCCGTGAACTTGTTTCGGCTCAGGACTGTCTTTTCTTTCTTTGAAGTAAAAAACTGAAAAAAGTAAGGCACCTTGAACTATCACAAAAACGCCAACGGCTATCCAAAAAGTTAGCCAGAATAGTTCATCAATGCTTCTTGCGTATGGACCCGCGGGACTTAATGAGTCAAGTGGAGCATTTTCTATACATGATGATAGAAAAATAAAACTCAACAAATAAATTTTTTTATCTTTAAATAATTTCTTCACAAACAACCCTTTAGGATAGCGTTCAAACTATATATAGTGTAATCATAAGTAGTATGAGTTAATGTTATCAAATAAAATTTCTTTGGTAAAAAAATTTGTAAAACTCTCAAAATTACGAGTGGTCGAACTACTTCTTGTCACAACCGTTCCTAGCATGATTGTTTCACTTTACTCAATGCCTCCTCTAGATCTAGTGATAGCCACTTTATTTGGGGGAACTTTATTAGCAGTAAGTGCCAATGTTATGAATCAAGTATTTGAAATTGAAAGAGATAAGTTAATGGAACGAACTTCAGATAGACCTCTTGTTACAGGAGACCTTACAAAAACAACAGGGATTTTTTATTCAGTTGCTACGGGATTAATCGGATTTACAATTCTCTATTTCTTAACAACCCCAACTGCAGCTTATATAGGCCTCATTGCTAACCAGTTTTATATCTTCATATATACTTTAATTCTTAAGCCAAGAACAAACCAAAATATTGTAATTGGTGGAGCTGCAGGTGCTGCGCCTGTTTTGATTGGCTGGACAGCAACTGGAAGCACATTAGATATTGGTGCATGGCTACTCTTTTTGTTGGTTTTCATGTGGACACCAGCTCATTTTTGGGCACTATCCATCGAAAATAAGTCTGATTATGAACAAGCAGATTTCCCAATGCTTCCGACTCAGGAAACTTATGAAAGATCAACCATATATATAGCAATATACTCTTGTGCCACAGTGTTGATATCTTTGGCTGCTGCTCCAATACTACAACTCGGAATTGTGTACTTACTGATAGCCATTACGTTTGGAACAAACTTAATGTTTAAGTCTTATAATTTGTATAACAAAAAGATACAACCTATAAAATACTTTGTCTTTTCAAATACTTACCTAGCTGTTATATTTCTAGGAATAGTAGCTGATATTTTATGGACTTTAAGGGGTGTTGCTACATGAATGAAATACTATTTTCAATAACGTATCCACCAATTCCAATTACACAAATAGGACCTGTTGCTTTTTCACTTCATGGGGTATTTGCTGCAATTGGTTTTTATTTTGGGTCTACCTACGCAATTAAGTTGTGTGAAAAAGATGGTCAAGATGACCAACTTTTTTCTGATGCTTTTACTTGGGCAATTTTTGGGGCAATTATCGGGGCAAGATTTTTCACTATTCCTGCACATATTGGAGATCCAGGATATGGCATTGATGATGTATTTTCAGTGGCTGGAAGTTACTCAATAATGGGTGGTATGTCTGGAGGAATAATTGCAGCTTATCTTAGAATTGTGTTCGTTGGTAAAGCGAATTTTAATACTTATAGTGATTATGCTGCACCAGGTCTGATTATGGGTATAGCGATTGGAAGAATTGGTGACTTAGCCATCGTCGAACATTTAGGAAGAGCAACTGAGTTTATGTTTGGATATGAAATAAAACCTGGATATGATGTAGCCCCTCAGCACAATGCACTTGAATGCATCGCACCAGAAGTGACATGTGGGACATTCCACCATGTTGCTATGTATGATCTTATTCTTGCGACATTATTCTTTTTTATATTTAGATACTTACAAAAAAACTTGAATTTGGGGAGTGGATCCTGGATTGGTCTTTGGGCAATTTGGTACGGAACACAGAGAATGTTACTAGACACTTTAAGATTTGGGATGGGTGATTCAACTGTAGGTATTTTTACCTGGAATCAAATTGGTGGAGCCATACTTGCAGCCATAGGGTTGATCGTATTTCTCAGGTTTAAAAAAATTAAAACAAACTAAATATAAACAAAGAGTAAGCCCCGAGCATTGAGTAACCAACAAGGGGACTCCTTTTTACAGTACTTCTAGAAACAATGATCACAACCAGTGATACAAAATACATCATAAACATTTGAATCGTAACATCTGACTCAATACCTCCAGGCTGAATAGCAATAGAGGCTCCTCCAACAAGGCCTATATTAAAAAGATTGGATCCAAAAATATTTCCAAAAACTATATCTGGTTTTTTTAGTCTCGCAGCTGCAATAGTACCGGCTACTTCTGGAAGGCTGGTCCCTAGAGCAACTATTGTAACTCCAATAATCAATGATGAAATATTAAACAATTCTGCAAGTTCAATCGCCTTATCTACAACTAGGGAACTTCCATAAATTGTTGCTGCTAGTGACAGTATTGCTTTGGGCCATACGTTAGTAACTTTACCTTCTAGATACTCCTCATCATCAATTGCTTCCTCATTCACTAGTTTGTAAGTGATAGCAATTACAAGTAACAGAAGTGTGATGGCTAATATAAATGGAAATTCACCAATCAAAATGTAGCTTGAGACAAAAACTGTTGTGACAACCATCATCCATAGAGGTGATGTAGGGTTTAGTTCTATTTTTTTGTTATATGACGTATCAATGAATAAATACAGAACAGCAACAACTAATAAGGAGTTTGCAATATTTGAGCCAATTATGTTTCCTATACCAAGTGATAAGTTTCCATTCAAAGCAGCTCCTGTGCTAGCAAATAGCTCTGGCGCAGAAGTTCCAAACCCGATAAAAGTTGCACCAATTATTGATGGTGGAATCTTTAGTTTTACAGCAATCTGAACTGCAGAATTTACCATTACATCAGCTCCTTTAACTAAAAGGATAAAGCCGACCATAAGACCTAAAAGGATAATTAAAATGTCCATTATCTATTAATTTTTTGAATCTCTCCAGGCTATCCATTCTTTAACATCTGTCATGTCATATCCTGGACCATTTACTGCGAGAGTTATTTCAGTTGCACCTGCTTCTATAAGTTCATCTGCCAAATCAATTCTTTTTATATCAATCCCAATGGATCTTTTAATTTCCTTAGGATCTCTGCCAATTTCTTTACACCAGTTGTTCAATACATTATTTTTGTGTGCGACAGTTTCTATACCAGATCTTTCCTCTGTTTTAGTAGCAAAACCATGCCATATATCAGCATACTGAGCGGTAATTCTCAGAGTTACTTTTTCTCCACCACCGCCAATAAGAATTGGAATTTTTCTTACAGGTTGTGGATTGAGTTCTTTCATTCTTTTTACAATTCTTTCAAGGGACTTTTCTAGTGCATGAAGTCTTGAGATTGGAGTTCCAAATTCATAACCATACTCATCATAATCTTGCTCAAACCAGCCGGAACCTATTCCAAGTATCGCTCGTCCGTTTGAAATATGGTCTACAGTTCTGGCCATATCAGCTAATAGTTCGGGATTTCTGTAAGAGTTGCATGTGACTAAAGGACCAATGTCTACCCTGTTGGTGACTTCCCCCCAACTTGAAAGCATTGTCCAACATTCAAAATGCTTACCTTCTCTTCTCTCTCCCTCGTTCCACTGAGTGCCGTCCTCTTTATAAAGGGGGTAGAAATGATCCCAGTTGTAGATAGCATCAGCACCTATTTCCTCAGCTTCAATCGCTGCCTGCCTAATTTGATCATATTCAGCATGTTGAGGTTGCAAAAAAACGGCAATTCTAGGTTTCATTTATTAACTCCTTTTTATTTGTTAATTTTCCAGGATATAGTCATCCAGAGAATTATTTATATGTGTTACAAGTTCCATATTAGCTTCAAGCTTCTCTAATTTTTGCGCCATAACTTTTTCTGCTGAAGGTAAAGGGTTTTTTAAAATGAAAGATTTAATATCATCTCCCAACTTTTGATCATAGATTGAGTCAAGACCAGATAGGATTCTAGATGCTGTCCACTCTGGCATTACAGAGAGTAAGTCCTTATAGTTATCTTTAATTACACTCCAGGAATCCTTACCATTTACCTTATTCGTAATCATCGAAGCTAAGATATAAGGACAATCAGCACCCCTTATAGTTCCATTTAACATAGATTCAACAATCACTTTTCCTGAATTAGGATCACGGACCGCTCCAAGTATTGCTCTGTACCTTCCTTCGATTTGAGGGGAACCAGCATTTAAGAATTTTTCTAGGAATTGTTCTATTTTTATTTCTGGGTCGAGAGCTGACAAGTATAAAGTTGTGTTGAACAAACTTCCGTCTTCAATTGAGTCAATAGAACCATTTTTAAATTTCTCACTGTAATAATTTATAAAAGATTTCTCATTTTCAATTGAACCAATTAATTTATTAACAATTGCACGAAGTTCTTTTACCTCCATAGAATCAGATTTACTAATTTCTCTGCCCAAATCATTTTTTGCTACTTCTATGAACTTGTTGAAATATTTAACAAATGAATCATTTTTTTCGGCAGGTAGTATTTTTGACAAGGACGATATTATTCCAGAAATATAGGACCATATATTAGGATCACTTTCAGATTTATATAAGGGTAAAAAATCAAGAAAATCATTAATGGAGAATTTACCGATGGTTACAGATTTCCAAGTATCTTCAAGTAATCTATATTTCTCTAATGAATTTAATTCATTAAAGTTTTCTTTTATCAGTTCAAATATTTCAGGATCATAAACAACATGATAAAAAGCCCAACCGCCATTATTAATAAAGGGTATTTCACCTAAAGATTCCAGCTCTAAAGTTTTTAGATTTTGAACCGCAGTCTTAGTTTTTCCTGAATCTAAAAATCTAACATTGATTGGTATTTCCCAGAGAGAATCGTCAGTTGTGCCATCAATTAAAAATTTAGATTGCGTGAGAATAAACTTTTCTCCAACTTTTTTTACTTCAATAATTGGAAATCCAGGTTGTTTAATCCAGGTTGGAAGCATCTTATTTAAAGGCACTTTGCTTTCATCAGTTAAGCAGTCCCATAAATCAGATGAATGAGTATTTTTAAATTTATATTTATTTAAATACTCCTGAACACCGGACTGAAAAACCTTTTCGCCCACAAACATCTCAAACATTCGCAGAACAGTTGAGCCTTTTTCATAAGTTAGAACATCGAACATTTCCTCAGCTTGCTCTGGGGTTTCCACTTCAAATTCCACAGGTCTGGAATTTTTTAGTGAGTCAACGGCCAAGCCGGCACTTCGGGAAAGATTCATTTCACTCCACTGTTCAAACTCAGGATAAGTTCCATTTGCAGCAATAGCCTCCATCAAACTTGCAAAAGCTTCATTTAACCATATACCATCCCACCACTTCATTGTTACTAAATCTCCAAACCACATATGTGCAAGTTCATGAGCAATAACGCTTACAGACCTAGAAAGCTCTTGTCGGGTTGCTTTAGATTCGTCAATTAAAAGTAAACTCTCTCTAAATGTTACTGCTCCCACATTTTCCATTGCTCCCATTGCAAAATCAGGTATAGCAATGAGGTCAAGTTTTGAACCTGGGTATGGAATTTGGTAATAATCTTCGAAAAACTCCAAAATTTTCATTCCTGCATTTCCTGCAAAATTTGTTTGATGAGAAAATCCTGGCCTATGAATGATTCTTATTTGTGTATTACCAACCATCCCTATTTCGGTAACTTCTAGTTCTCCGATCACAAAAGCGACAAGATAAGTTGACATTATCATTGAATCCACAAATACAGTTTCAACCCTTCCATTACTTAGAGAATTTTCTTCAAGAACTTTTTCGTTGGACACTCTTAAATATTTTTTGTCTGAAATTAATGTAATTGAAAATACAGCTTTATATTCAGGTTCATCCCAACAAGGAAAAGCATTTCTTGCTGAAGTTGGTTCAAATTGAGTTGTTGCTAGCCATTTTTCATTATTATTTAAATCTAGAAATTGGCTCTTATAAAATCCTTTTAAATCATTAGTTATTGTTGATTCAAATTCAAGTTCTAACCAGTAAGTACCTTCAGCAAGATTGTTACTAGTGCTAAAAGATATCCTTTCTAGATCTTCCAAATATGCAAACTCAAGATCAATTTTAGATTTATTTGAATCCAGTAAATAAGCAGTTGTTAATTCAATGCCAATAGCATTTACTTCAAAAGAGGATGTTTCTTTTATTATCTCTAATTCAACAGTTTGGTAACCGCTGTATCTAAATTTAGCCAAATCAATGTCAAGTTTTACCTCGTAACGCAAAGGTCTAGCTACTTTTGGTAATATCGCTTTATTCATCTTCTCTCCAATCAATATGTACGTATTCTTCAGAACTTATTAGTTGTACGGTATGGCTCCCAAAATAGTCCCTCTGTGCCTGGATCAGATTTGAGGGATTATTTTCTGAGCTTAAATTAAGATACCAATTTAAGCTTGCTGAAAAAACTGGTATTGAAATATCTTTCGCAAGTGAAGAACTAACTAATTTTCTAATAGGAGATAGATTTTGTTTTAGTAATGCATGTAAATGTTGAGAGTTCAAAAAGTCTTCAGAATTCTCATTAATTGCTGACAACTCTTCAAGCATTTGAGATCTTATAATGCAACCCCCGCTCCAGTTTTTAAAAATATCTCCAAAGTTAACCGATAAGTTGTTGATGTCATTGTATTTCTGAATTATATTGAGCCCCTGTATCATTGCAGAAACCCTTCCAAAGTATAAAGATTGACCAATGTAGGATTCATCAGGCACTACATCAGCTAAAGATATTGTTTCAGAATTTGATTTAGTAATTACATTTTCTTTCCAACTACTACCAGCATTGCTTTGCACTCTTGCATCATATGCTGCATAGATTGATGGTGCTGATATCCCTAATTGGAATGAGGTCTCAATTGTTAGCCTTCCTGTACCTTTATTATTTGCAAAAGGTCTTATCAAATCTAAAGTAAAGTCTTCTCCATCTCTCTTTCTCAAGATATTGGATGTGATTTCAATTAGGTAAGAAGATTGGTTTACTTGCTTCAAGGAGTCGAAAAATTCTGCAATTTCATTATTGCTATAATTGGCATTTTTCAATATATGGTAAGTTTCAGCGATTAATTGCATTTCCGCATATTCAATACCATTGTGGACCATTTTTACAAAATGACCTGAACCGAAACCTTGATAAAAACCAACACAATCATGAGGTGCTTTTGCCGAAATTGCAGACAATAATGCAACCAGACCATCATTGGGAGTATCATGAAAGCCCACCATGATTGCTGGTCCGTGTCTGGCTCCTTCTTCCCCACCTGAAACACCCATACCAACAAAATTAATTGATTTTTTTTCGAGGAGATTTCCGTGAGTTACACTTTCTTCATAGAACGAATTACCACCATCAATTATCACATCTCCATCGTCGAGTAAATCAGCAAGTTGATTTATTATGGCCTTGGTTGGTTCTCCTGATGGGATCATTAATAAAATATTACGTGGTCTTTCTAAATTTGATATCAACTCCTCTAATGATGTGTATCCAAAAAAGTTATTCTCAAATTCCTGACCTACTACATTAATTTTTTCAGAAGAATTATTGAATGCTTTGACGGTTGTACCCTTTTCAGCAATATTGAGGGCTATATTTTTACCCATTACACCTAATCCAATTAGACCAATTTCATTCAACATCTTTAAAATCTTTCATTATTTTTAAATTAATCAATTTTTCTATTAATTTACTTCTCATTTTTATTTCTAATAATAGTAAATCAGAACTATTTGTTACTTCTATAATTTCACCAAATCTATTTACCTTTTCTAGATTTGAAGGCTCTACTAAAAAAGAGTCTTGTTTAACATCTCCATAAATTTCCATAGATATTTTCTCTAAAAGTTCTTCAATTCCGGTGTTCTTGAGGGATGATATGAATAATGCTTGAGGATATCTTTCTGTCAAGTCATTGAGTGTTGCCCTATCTAGCCTGTCTATTTTATTAAACACCATAATCTCATTAGCGGAAACATTAATTTGTTCAAGAATTTCCCTAACAGTTCCAATATGCATTTGAGGAATCGCTGTTGCAGCATCTACTACATGGATTAGCAAATCTGCACTAGTTGCAACAAGCAGGGTAGATTTAAATGACTCTATGAGTGTTGTTGGTAGATTTTGAATAAAACCGACTGTATCTGAAAGTATCAATGGTTCTTGAATATCTTTTATTGAAAGTTCTCTTTGTAAAGAATCTACAGTCGCAAAAAGTTCATCTGCAGTGTAGGCCTCAGAATTTGTTAGTGATTTCAAGAGAGTAGACTTCCCTGCATTGGTGTAGCCTACAATCGAGACTAAAGGGGTGTTATTTTTTTCTCTAGAGCTAGCTTGAAGAAGTCTTTGTTTTTCGATTTTTTTTAGTTCTTTGCGGAGTTTATTAATTCTGTTGTCAATCAACCTACTGTCCGTTTCAAGTTTTGCTTCTCCCGGCCCTCTCGTGCCAATTCCACCACCTTGCTGATTTAAAGTTTTGCCCAATCCTGCAAGTCTTGGCTTTAAATATACAGACATAGCTAGTTCGACTTGAAGGTTTGCTTCTTTCGACTGGGCATGTAAAGCAAATATATCAAGAATTAAGCCAGTTCTATCAACCACATCACATTGAAAGATTGCTCTGAGTTCTTTTTGTTGGTTGGGGCTTAGTTCACAATCGAAAACAACTACATCAATATCATTAGCTTTTGAAAGATCTTCCAATTCATTAATAGACCCTTTCCCAATAAAAGTTTTTGGATCAATACGATCTATTCTTTTTGTTTGGATAATAGTTGGATTTGACCCTGCAGTTTTCACAAGACTTGTTAGTTCTTTTAAAGATTCCTCACGGTCTGCTCTAGTTTGATTCTTTAAGATTATGCCAACAAGCAAAGCCTTCTGAACCGTTACAAATATATCTTTGTCAGATACTGTTAGTAACCGTCTGTCGGTTTGATTCGGATTATTATTTCTTTGATTCAATTATTTAAGAGTATCCAAGATTTTTTTATATTAAACAAATATTTTCCTTATGTTGGCGGAGGTGGACGGGAATCGAACCCGCCAAAGACTTTTATACCTTTCACCGGTTTTGAAGACCGGGGAGCCCACCAGGCGCTCATTCACCTCCATTATTAAGACTAATTGTATAAAAAATTTTATATTGAATAGAATTATCTTATATGAAAAATTTTTCATCTTTATTTATGAAACTAAAAAAAGAAAGAGGCTTGTCTAATAAACAAATCGCTTCTTTTACTGGTGCAAACTTAAAAGAGGTTAAAAAGTGGGACGCAGGAACAAGTTTCCCAACTGATAAAAAAGTTATCATTGCTTTAGAGGGTTTGTTAGGAAAAGAGGTCATGGATACCCTTGAACATTTGGCAAGTCACGATCAAGATATAGTAAACTCAACGGGCGTTGAGGATTCATTGTTTACTGTTGATCGAGATAAAAAAGTTGAATTAAAATCGGGTATTTTCAATAGATTTAAATCTGAAAAAGAAGAGATAAAAGACCGTCCTCAACCTGAATTATTTACATACGAAAATATTGAAGACACCCAAGATTTTGATGACTATAGAGCAGCCTCACAAAAAGAAGTCTTCGAAACAGCCTTAGATGAAAAACCATATATTGGAGATTCAAAACAACTTAGTTTTTATTTCACTAGAAATTCAAAAACACTTATCAGTCTTATTGTTATGACAGTATTAATCACTAGAGGATTTGGTTTATTTCTTGACTCTCTAAAAACTATCATCGATAACTTATTGTGAGTTTATTTACTCTGACCAGGGCAGGGCTAGCCCTTTCCATTCTATCTATAGTTGCTGGAGCAGTGGTAAGAGCTACTGGTTCAGGTAACGGGTGCGGATCATCTTGGCCAAGTTGCAATGGACAGATAATACCTTCTCTTAATTCTGTTTCTGAACAAATTGAGTTTTCACACAGAACAATTAGTGGTCTTCTACTTATTGTGACGTTAGCTATTTTCTTGAAGTCCTTTGGTTCAACAGTAAACAAAGTACAAAAAAGAGTAATTAACTACTTAACCTTCTTTGTTGTTTTCGAGGCATTAATAGGAGCAGTAATAGTTTTATATGAATGGGTAGGGATGAATAGTTCAGCACCAAGAGTTGCTGCAGTTCCCCTTCACTTAGTAAACACTTTTGGATTATTAGCAATGTACACAGTAATTTATAAATTATCAAAAAATCCTGAAATTCAGGTTAGCAACACTATTGATAGGAATTTTAAAATTGTTACATTACTATTTGTTTTAGCTGGGGCAACTGGATCAATAGCAGCACTAGCAGATGTACTTTTTCCAAGTGAATCATTTGTTAGTGGTTTAATGGATGATTTTGATAGTACTTCGGCTCTGCTTACAAGACTGAGGGCTCTACATCCTCTTGCATCCACCATTCTTTCTATTGTGCTATTTAATGAATCAAGAAGATTAGAGGACACCTACAATTTGAATGCTTGGTGGATTAAAGTCTTAGTTACCCTAGGTGTAAGTCTAGGAATTCTTAATGTTCT
>ENA-UZWW01000453-UZWW01000453.1-metagenome-genome-assembly--contig:-Day-5--50m-contig-453_pt1 | contig 50660 bp, 46 predicted proteins | sample MGYA00260348_ERZ794908 | MGnify/ENA metagenome assembly ERZ794908
CTAACAATTCCAATTCAGTTAAAATTGACAGCTATAATTTAGTAAATTTAAAGATTGGCCAAGAAATTTCTTTTAAAAAAATTATGCTTAAACCATTCCTTACTATTAACAACCTTTTTAGCGTTAATTATTACGATAATATTAGAATTAATGCATTTGGAGGAAGGTATTATGAACCTGCACCAAAAACAACATTCTTTGGAGGAATAAAAATTGCTTTTTAATGAGTAAAAAGAAAAAAATTGTAATTGTTGGAGGAGGAATTAATGGCTTAATAGCTGCAAACTACCTTTCAAAAGATGGATTTTCTGTCTCCATTATTGAAAAGAAACCAATTGTTGGAGGGGCATGCACCTTTAGAACAAAAAAAATTGGAAATCAAACCATTGACTTTGCTCTTGGAGCTACGGTTCTTGGAATGATGCCAGATTTCATTTTTCAAGAAACAGGTTTATCTAACAATGTAGAAATTTTTTCCCCTAAACATCCAAAGCTAGTTTATTTTCCAGATTCTAATACTAGCACAAGGATATATCAAAACTATAAAAAACTTGATCAAGAAATAAAAAACAAATGGGGTGAAAAGGGAGACTTAGAAAGTTTTAGAAATGATGAAGATAAAATAATAGATTTTATTAGACAAGGATTTAAATTTGGGGAAACGCCTTCATTAGAAAAAGCAAATGCTATTTTGGGAAAAACTCTAACTAATTTATGGATGAATGGAAGTGCTAAAAATCTTCTAGATCATTATTTTACATCTGATAAAACTAAGATATATATGGGAATGACTAGAATAGAAAGTGGATCTTCCTCAATGCATAATAAAGGCACTGCTTTTACTATTCCACTTATGGATTCAGGATCTGTTTTTAATGGTTATTGGGGATATGTTAAAGGAGGTATCTGGCAAATTACTGAAGAAATTTCTAAAATAAATAAAAGCCTAGGAGTAATGTTTTATATGTCTTCAAATATAAATTCTATAGACACTAACAGAATGAAAGTTACATTTGAAAAAGAAAAAAAAGACTATGAAATAGATTATGATTATATGATTTTTGCAACAGATCCTATTACACCATCGAAACTTCTTAAGAATTTTAAACTAGAACAAGAATTAGAAAATAAAGATTATTTAGGAACTAGTGGAAAAATTACTGCTTTCTTTAAAAATCCAGTAAAATGGAAGGAATCCTCACCATATAAAAATTCTGATTCTGCATTTCGTTTTGTTTTTTCAAATCAAACTTTAAATGCATTTGAAAGCTCTAGTCAACGAGTAGTTAATAGTTCAGATGATTATGCTCCCAGCTATGTTCAAATTTATGCTGAAGGAGCTGCACAAAGAGTTCTTAAAAACCGTGAACCTTTTGATAAGCTAATATTTTTTATAAAAAACATTAAATACAGTAAAACAGCTGATCAGTTGCCTTTTATTAAGGAAGAAGTAATGAATTTAATTTTTAAGCACATAGTAAATCCAGAAGATTGCGTGTCAACTGAGTTTTTATGTCCTAAAGATTTAAATGAAATATTTTATTTTCCAAAAGGAAATATAGATCACATGGCACTTAACGAAAATCAAAATTTTAATCAAAGGCATTTTTCTAAAAATGTAAATAAAAGTTTTTACTTGTATGGAGAATATGACAATATTTATTATTGTGGAGCAGGTGCTTACCCATGTGGAAGTGTTGCTGGAACAGCAGGCTATATGTGTGCTAAACAATTAAAAAGAACAGTTAATTAATAATATTTATTATTTAAAGTATTAAATTAGAGCAACTTCTAAACTAATTTAATATGTTCAATAAATTTTTTCAATTATCAACAATCATTATTGCCTTTTTGCTTTTAAACTCTTGCGAGGTTAAAAATACTGATCCAGTAAAAATTATTAAAATTTCAACTGACCATGGAGAATTTAATGTCTGGACTAAACGTACAGGCAATAATCCAACAAAAAAAGTTCTATTATTACATGGTGGCCCAGGAGCAAATCATCAATATTTTAAAATATTTGATTCTTATTTTCCTAATGAAGACATAGAATATTATTACTATGATCAGCTTGGATCAACATTAAGTGATAATCCTCAAATTGATGATTTATGGACTATAGAACATTATGTTGAAGAAGTAGAACAAGTTCGAAAGTCTTTAGGAATGGATAAAGATAATTTCATAATACTTGGTCATTCCTGGGGTGGTATTTTAGGAATTGAATATGCATTAAAATATCAAGAAAATCTAAAAGCCCTAATAGTTTCCAATATGGTTCCATCAGTTCCTGATTATAATGATTATGCCAAAAATGTTCTAGCACTTAAGCTTGATCCAGAAGTCTTAAAAGAGATTCGATCATATGAAGCTGTTAAAGATTATACTAATGAAACTTATCTCAAATTAATCCATGACAATTATTATCCTGAGCATGTTTTAAGAATACCAGCAGAAGATTGGCCAGAAGATGTTTCCAATGCATTTGCAGAAATTAATTTTCCAATATATCTAAAAATGCAAGGTCCTTCTGAATTTGGAATAGTTGGTGATGCTAGCTTGAAAGATTGGGATGTAACTAGTGAATTAAACAAATTAGAAATTCCATTTCTTTCTATAGGAGCAGAACATGACACAATGGATCCAAAACAAATGGAATGGATGGCAAATGAAGTGCAAAATGGTTTATATCTACATTGCCCAAATGGAAGTCATATGGCAATGTGGGATGATACGGAAAATTATTTTGATGGACTGATTAATTTTATTAAGAATTTATAAAAAAGGGTAAAATCTTGCGAAGTTATGCAAGCAATAGGATGGAAATAGTTATGCCTAATGAGATCCCAATTAAAAACCAAAATAAACCTAATTGAGTCTTGCTATAATTTTCAAATCCTTTACAACAATTTGGACAACATTTCATATCACTAATATAGGTAAACTATAAAAAGAGACGAAAATGAGGCTTAATTCTGCAAATAGTGTGTTTCTAGTGTGTTTGGACAAACAAAAAGAGGATAAATTCTTACGAAAATATCCCCTTTGTACTCGAGGCGGGACTTGAACCCGCACGAACATTACTGTTCATTGGATTTTAAGTCCAACGTGTCTACCAATTCCACCACTCGAGCATTTCTCAGAGCGAAAGACGGGATTTGAACCCGCGACCCTCACCTTGGCAAGGTGATGCTCTACCCCTGAGCTACTTTCGCAAATTGGACTGCAAATGTAAAACAAAAAAATAAAAAACTGTAAATAATACTCTTCTAAATAAACTAGAATAATTACGAATTTAGTATTCTTTTAATTTCATTTAATTTTATTAAAGCTTCTACGGGGGTTAACTCATCAATATTTAAAGATAAAATATCTTCTTTCAACTCTTCCAGTTTTGGATTATCCAAATTAAAAAAACTTAATTGAAGATCAAGATCTTCACTTTTCTTGTTTGATTTATTAAACTGATGAGACTTTTCTAATTTATTTAATATTTTTTTTGCAGAGGAAATAAGTTGTTTTGGCATTCCAGCCATACTTGCAACATGAATTCCAAAACTATGTGCACTTCCACCAGGAACTAACTTTCTTAAAAAAATTACATTATCTTTTGTTTCCTTGACCGAAACATTATAATTATTAATTCTTTCAAAAGTATCAGCCATCATATTAATTTCATGATAATGAGTAGCAAATAATGTTTTAGGTTTAAAAGGATGATCATGTAAAAATTCCGCTATTGCCCATGCAATAGAAATTCCATCATATGTACTTGTTCCTCTTCCAATTTCATCTAATAAAATCAAACTTCTATTAGAAATGTTATTTATTATAGCAGAAGCCTCATTCATTTCAACCATAAAAGTAGACTCTCCGATAGAAATATTATCACTTGCTCCGACTCTAGTAAAAATCTTGTCTATAACTCCTATTTCAACTCTTTTAGCAGGAACAAAACTTCCTATCTGAGCTAGTAAAACTATCAAGGCAGTTTGTCTTAAAATTGCTGATTTACCTGACATGTTAGGGCCCGTAATCATTAATATTTGGTTATAATCATTACTAATAGAAATATCATTTGGAATATATGGATTGTCATGTGTCAATTGAGCTTCTATAACAGGATGTCTGCCTTCAATAATTTTAATTTTATTAGAATTATTAATTAAAGGAATCGTATAATTCATTTTTTCAGCTAATAATCCAAATCCACATAAACAATCTAAAACTGCAATCCAATAGGAATTATTCTTAATTGAAGATATAAATGGTTGAATATTTAATATTAAATCATTGAAAATTTGATTTTCCAATATTGAAATATTTTCTTCTGCACCTAATATCTTTGATTCATAATCTTTTAATTCTTCCGTAATATACCTCTCCGCACTTACTAAAGTCTGTTTCCTAATCCATTCCTCTGGGACTTTATCCTTATGGATATTTCTAACTTCTAAATAATATCCAAAAACATTATTAAAGCTTATTTTTAAAGAACTTATTCCTGTATTTTCAATTTCTCTTTCTAGAATTTGATTTAAATAGTCTTTTCCAGATTTTGATAAGTCTCTTAACTCATCAAGCTCACTATTAAAGCCTAATTTAATTACATTTCCTTTGGAAATGTTTACAGGTGCATTATCGTCTAATGTAAAATCTAAAATTTTTATTAATTTCTTACATAATTCTAAAGATTTAGAAATTCTATGGATGAATTTATTAGAACTAGAATCTAATAAATTCTTTAAGGGTTTAATTGAATTTAAATTATGTTTTAATTGAATTAATTCCCTTGGACTAATCTTTGATGTTGCCACCTTTGCCATTATTCTTTCCAAATCACTAAATGATTTTAATATAGATATTACATCATCCAAATCATTATTATTTTTTGCATAATAATCGACACATCCATGTCTAAATTCTAATTCTTTTAAATCAATAACTGGGTGAATTATCCATCTTTTAAGCATTCTTCCACCCATTGGAGTAAAAGTTTTATCAATTACATCTAACAAAGAAATTCCATCATTTGAATTTGATTTTAATAATTCTAGATTAGACATAGTAAACCTATCCATCCAAACAAAATCTTTATCTATAATCAAATGAATATTAGTAATATGGGAAAGTTTTGAGTGTTGTGTTTCATCTAAATAGTGTAGGATTGAGCCAGAAGAAATAATTCCTAAATTATCCTTTTTAATTCCAAAACCTTTTAGGTTTAAAACTTTAAATTGATTTTTGATTTTTTCAATAGCATAATCTTCATTATAAACCCATTTTTCTAAATAAAAAACAGAATTATAATTCCCAAAAAGATGCTTAAATTCTTTCTTAAAATCCTTTGAAATTAAAATTTCCTTTGGATCAAAACTTTGAAGCAAATTTTTTATATATTCTATTTTTCCTTCAGAAATCAAAAATTCTCCCGTTGAAATATCTAAAAAAGAAATTCCATAATTTTCCTTTAAATTATAAATTGATGCAAGAAAATTATTTGATTTTTTTTCAAGTATTCCATCATTTAATGAAACTCCAGGCGTTATTAATTCTGTTACACCACGTTTAACTATAGTTTTAGTTGTTTTTGGATCTTCTAATTGATCACAAATTGCAACTCTTTCTCCAGCTTTTACTAATTTATGTAAATAAGTATTTAATGAATGGTGGGGGAAGCCTGCTAATTTAGTTTCACTATTACTTCCCGCCCCTCTTTTTGTTAAAACAATTCCTAAAATTTTAGATGCCCTAATTGCATCATCATGAAAGGTTTCATAGAAATCCCCAACCCTAAATAATAATAAGGCATCAGGATATTTATCCTTAATCTTATTATACTGCTTCATTAACGGCGTAACCTTTTTGATCTCTTTTTCCAATTTTAATTTGATAATAAGCTAATTTACTATTATTTAGAAATTTAATCTTTTACTTTGTAAAAAAAGCAATGAGAAAATTAAATGAGAAAATTAAAAAATAATGAACTTGGAAGAATAGACGTTATTGAATTTAAAAAAATTCCCAAAACTCCTTTAATTATTATTTTAGATAATATAAGAAGTTTAAATAATATTGGATCTATTTTCAGAACTGCTGATGCATTTATTATTGAAAAAATAATTCTTTGTGGTATTACAGCATGCCCGCCTAACAAGGATATTCAAAAAACTGCATTGGGCTCTACAGAAAGTGTTGATTGGGAATACTATAAAGATATTGATGAACTAATATTAAAGTTAAAAAAAGAGAATATTTATGTTTGGAGCGTTGAGCAAACTAATAAATCTAAAAAATTAAATACATTAAAAATTCAGAAAAATATAAAACATGCTATCATCTTAGGAAATGAAGTAAAAGGTGTCTCCCAAAAAACTATTAATTTGTCCAATGATGTAATTGAAATTTCACAGTTTGGAACTAAACATTCTTTAAATGTTTCTACTTGTTCAGCTATTTTAATTTGGGAGTTTTTTAATGCTCTTACTTAAACTGTGTTTAATTCTAAATAATAATTCTAAATAATGTCCTTCATTTTCTACAAAATCTATATCTGAAACATCTATAAACAATATATTCCAATCTGTTTTAGATTTAAATAATTTCATATAGGCCTGGTTAATTTTTTTTAAATATTCTTTATTAATTTTTTTTTCAAAATACCTCCCTCTTTTTTCAATGTTTAAAAGCAAATTTTCTGGTGTTTGCATTAAACAAATTATTAAATTAGGGGTTATTAAATCTTTTGTCATGAAATAATAAATATTTCTATAAAGATTAAAATCATTTTCTGAAAGAGTTACTCCAGCAAAAATTAATGATTTTACAATATCATAATCAAACACAACTCCAGTCTTAAATAAATCTAATTGATTTTTATAATCATTTAGCTGCCTACATCTATCAACTAAAAAAGTCAACTCTAAATTCAAAGCATATCTTTTCGGATCATTATAAAATTTTTCTAAAAAAGGGTTTTCTTTAAATCCTTCTAAAATTAAATTTTTGTTTAAGTCATTAGATAGTTTTTTTGACAATGATGTTTTTCCAATTCCAATATTTCCTTCTATTACTATATTGTTATAATTGGATAAGGTATTGAATACCGGATTTTGAATTTCACTATCAACTTCCTTAAATTCTTGAAAACCTTTTAATCCATCGTTAATCTCTAAAATAGATTTTTTTAAACTAGGGTGAATTTTTCCTTTTGCAATATCCAATAATGGTTTAATAACAAATTCTCTTTCATGAAGTTTTGGATGAGGTATATTTAAATTCTTAGAAATAATTGTTTGATTTTCATAAAATAAAATATCTATATCAATTGTTCTAGATGAATATGATTTTGGATTTTTTCTAATTCTGCCTCCTTTTTCTTCAATTATTAATAGATTTTTTAAAAGATCATTGGGGTTTAATATTGTTTTTACTCCTATGCAGCAATTATAAAATAAGTCGCCACTAAAACCTACTGAAGAATTTTCATATAATTTAGATATTGAAATTATATCTCCTATTATCTTATCAATATCATTTAAAGCAGATTGTATATTTTTTTCTTTATCCCCAATATTACTTCCTAAAGATAAATATGTTAATTGCATCTTCATAAGGCCAAATTAAACAATTCAGGTTATTTCTCTTTATATAAAATACTATTTTTATACTTTTATAAAAAAGGAATTAATGAGTGAATCAAAAAAAATATTAGCTAATAGAATATATCTTTATTTGGCAGCTTTATTTATTACATCTTTAGTCGTTTCTAATCTAATTTTTCAAAAATTTTTTTATTGGTATCCATTTGATTTTTCCATAAATGGAATAAAATTATTTGAACTTTCAGTGGGGATATTACCCTACCCAATAACTTTTTTAGTTACAGATTTAATTTCAGAAATATATGGTCAAAAAAAAGCTAACCAAGTTGTTATTGCTGGAATATTTGCCTCTTTTTTTTCTTTAACAATCATTTTAATTTCAAATTATGTGCCTGCGATTGATTCATCTCCAATAGATGACAAAACTTTTTCTAATGTCTTTTCTCTTTCAGGTTTAGCTGTCTTGGCATCAATGCTTGCATATCTATTTGCTCAATTTATTGATATTAAAATTTATCATTTTTGGAAAAATTTAACAAAAGGAAAAATGCTTTGGTTAAGGAATAATTTTTCTACTTTTAGCTCTCAGTTTATTGATACTATTACAGTTATCACACTTTTATGTTTTTTTGGAGTTTTAAGTTGGGATAGTTTTACAGGGCTTGTTGTTTCAGGGGTTTTATTTAAAATCGCTATAGCCTTTTTAGACACCCCTATTCTTTATCTTTTTGTTTATTTATTTAGAAAAAAGTTTAATTTAAAAATTGGAGAAGAAATAAAAATTTAAAGAAAGCTTAAGTCTATTACAACACCTTCATTTGATCTTATATTAAATACAGTATCATCACTAAAAATTAAATATTGACCTTTAATTCCAATTAGTTCTCCTTGATATTTATTTTCTTTAATTATATTTAAACTTTTAGGTTTTAAAGGATATTTATTCATAGGATATGTAATGTTTAAAGTTGTATATGATTTATCATTTACAAATTCTTTTGCTTCTTTAGGAATCATTTTAATGGAATTTATTCTTTCTAACTCTAAATCAACTTCAGAACTTTTAATCTTTAACATCTCTCTCCAATTTGTCTTATCAGCATAATATTTTTTTAACTCAACTTCGCTAATTCCTGCTAAGAATCTATTTGGCAATTCTACAATCTCAATAGCTTTAATAGCTCCTTGATCAATCCATCTAAATGGAACTTGTGTTTTTCTTGTCACACCAACTTTAATAGAGCTAGAAAAGGCTAAATATAAAATATGAGGTTTTAATTGAACTTCCTTTTCAAATTCTAAATCTCTTTCTTCAATATTTAAATGTGCTTTGCTTAGTTCTGGTTTCATTATCCAATCTGCAGTGCTTGGCATTTCAAAAAAACAATTTTTACAAAAACCTTGTCTATAAATAACTTGATTTGATTGACAATTAAGACATTCATACCCTGCATGTTTTAACTTTATTTTTTTTCCAATTAATTCATTAATGTGAAGAAAATCATTTTTAAAATCAAGAAAGTAATCTACACTTTGATTCAACTCAACTTTCATTTTTGTTAAAACTCCTTTAAACATCTTAAAAATTTAATTTAAATTTATATAATAAATATACTATAAAAATGCCTTTTTCTTTCTTAAATACTGTTATGTCATGGTTTTTGAAAAAACGAATTCATCAAATAGAATTATTTATGAAATATCCTATAGAAGTTCAAAACGAAACATTAATAAACTTATTAAATAGTGCGAAAAATACGGAGTTTGGAAAAAAATATGACTTCAAATCAATTAATAATTACGATGACTTTTCAAACAGAATTCCAATAACTAATTATGAAAAATTTTATCATTTCATTGAAAGATCAATTAAAGGAGAACAAAATATATTTTGGAATGCGCCAATTAAATGGTTTGCACAATCCAGTGGCACTACTAATTCTATAAGCAAATTTATACCTGTTAGTAGTGAAACCTTAGATAAATGTCATTTTCAAGGAGGAAAAGATGCTTTATGTCTATATATTAACAATAATACTAACTCAAACTTGTTTTCTGGCAAATCTTTAAGACTTGGTGGAAGCAGAAAATTATATGAAAATAATAACAATTACTTTGGTGATTTATCCGCTATTTTAATTGATAATCTTCCTATTTGGGCTGAAATGATTAGCACTCCTAATAATCAAATTTCATTAATTGATAAATGGGATGAGAAAATTAATGCTGTTATAAAAAATACAATAAATGAAGATGTAACTAGCCTTGCAGGTGTCCCATCATGGATGCTAACACTCTTAAACAATGTTTTATACGAAACTAAAAAAACAAATATTAGTGAAGTTTGGCCAAATCTTGAAGTATATTTTCATGGAGGAGTAAATTTTAGTCCTTATCGACAAGAATTTAAAGAAATCTTTTCTAATAATATTAATTATTACGAAACATATAATGCATCTGAAGGTTTTTTTGCTTTACAAGACTCTAATGATTCTAATGAATTATTATTAATGCTTGATTATGGTATATTCTATGAATTCATAGAAATGAATTATTATGGGACAACTGATGAAAAGATTATTAATCTTTCTCAAGTTGAAACTGGCGTTAACTATATAATGATTATTTCAACAAACTCTGGATTATGGAGATACAAAATAGGTGATACAGTTAAATTTACCTCAACATTTCCCTATAGGATAAAAATATCGGGAAGAACAAAAAACTTTATAAATGCATTTGGAGAAGAATTAATAATTGAAAATGCTGAAACTGCCTTAGAAAAAACATTATTAGCTTATGAATTAAATGTTGTTGAATATACAGCTGCTCCATTCTTCATGAAGGGTAAAAATTCGGGGTTTCATCAATGGTTAATTGAATTCAAAACTCCACCAAAAGATTTGAATAAATTCAAAAAAGATTTAGATATTAATATTCAAAACACAAATACTGATTACAAAGCAAAAAGATTTAAAAATATTACCATGTCTGAAATTGAAATTATTGTAGCTAGAAAAAATCAATTTTATGATTGGCTAAAAGAAAAAAAGAAGTTAGGTGGTCAAAATAAAATTCCTAGACTTTGTAATAACAGAAAATTAATAGAAGAATTATTAACGTACTGTTAGGATGCAGCCTTTAAAACATTAAGCTTAGAATTAGATAATTTATTAGAAATATAATTCTTGTCTACTGTTAATTTTTTTCTTTTAGACCCTGGGAATTCAAACATTGCATCATTTAGTACAATTTCGCATATGGATCTTAAACCTCTTGCGCCAAGTTTATACTCTAAAGCTTTTTCAACTATGTAATCCAGACCATTATCAGTAAATGAAATTTTAATTTCATCCATTTCAAAAAGTTTTTCATATTGTTTTACAATAGCATTTTTAGGATCAGTTAAAATTGATCTTAATGATTTTTTATCTAGACTATTCATATGAGTTAAAACTGGTAATCTTCCTATTATTTCTGGAATAAGTCCATAGCTTTTGAGATCCATAGGCGAAATATAACTCAATAAATTTTTGGTATCATTCATCAATATTTTAGAAGAATTTTTATAACCAACCACTTGCATATTTAATCTTTTTGAAATAATTTTTTCAATTCCATCAAAAGCTCCACCTGCAATAAACAAAATATTTTGAGTGTCTAGTTCTATAAACTTTTGATCAGGATGTTTCCTTCCACCTTTTGGAGGAACGTTAACAACAGTTCCTTCCAATAATTTCAATAAAGCTTGCTGGACACCTTCGCCAGAAACATCTCTTGTTATTGAAGGATTGTCATTTTTTCTAGCAATCTTGTCAATTTCATCAATAAAGACTATTCCTCTTTCTGCCTTTTTTTGATCATAATCTGCAGCTTGTAACAATCTAGTTAAAATTGTTTCAACATCCTCTCCAACATAGCCTGCTTCTGTTAAAACTGTAGCATCTACAATTGCTAAAGGAACATTCAGCATTTTTGAGATTGTTTTGGCTATTAAAGTTTTCCCCGTTCCAGTTTGGCCTGCAATAAGAACGTTACTTTTTTCTATTTCGATTGTATCATCATATTTTTTTTGATAAAGCCTTTTATAATGATTATATACGGCTACAGAAATTATTTTTTTTGTTTGCTCTTGTCCAATTACATAATCATCTAAAAAAAGTTTTATTTCCTTAGGTTTTGCAATTTTTAATTCTTCTTTATTCGTATTAGAATCCTCTTTCTTAGATTCTTCAATAATAATTCCATATGCTTGCTCAATACAGCTATCACATATATGAGCTTCTTGACCAGCAACAAGTAAATTAGTTTGAACTTTACTTAATCCACAAAAAGAACAGATTAAATCTTTATCAGGCATAATGTATAGTTAAAAAAATACAAAAAACTAATCATAAGTTTTATTTTTTTGTTAAAACTTCATCAATCATCCCATATTTTTTAGCTTCAGGAGCTTTCATCCAATAATCTCTATCACTATCGCTATAAACCTTATCATATTTCTGACCAGAATGTTTAGCAATTATTTCGTATAATTCTTTTTTCAATTTTCCAATCTCTCTAGCTGTTATTTCGATATCTGAAGCCTGCCCTTGTGCTCCCCCTATAGGTTGATGAATCATAACTCTTGAATGTTTTAACCCAGATCTTTTTCCTTTTTCTCCAGCACATAATAAAACTGCTGACATAGAAGCAGCTATACCAGTACATATTGTAGCAACTTCTGGATTAATAAACTGCATAGTATCATAAATTCCTAGGCCTGCATATACTGAACCTCCAGGTGAATTAATATATATTTGAATGTCTTTATCTTTATCTGTACTCTCTAAAAAAAGTAGTTGTGCCTGAATAATATTAGCAATAGAATCATTTATGGCAGTTCCTAAAAATATAATCCTATCCATCATTAGTCTAGAAAAAACATCCATTTGTGCTACATTCAATTGTCTTTCCTCAATAATATAAGGAGTCATACTTCCAACTAACTCATCATAATATAATGAGTTAATTCCATGATGTTTTATTGAGTATTTTTTAAATTCTTTAGCGTAATCCATATTTACATTATAAAAAAATATTTGTAATAAAGTTAATTAATTTTTACTATAAGCCATTTCAACAAATTTCTCATAAGAAACTTTATTAGTTTTAAACTTTAATTCTGACTTAAATAAAGAAATTAATTTTTGACTTAAAAGTTGGTCTGAAATCCTTTTAACTTCATCTTTATTGGAAAGAATTCTTTGTGAGATAGATTCCAGTTCTTTTTCATCAGGATTTAATTGTCCATACTGCTTCATTTGATTTTTAATCAACTCTTTTGAGAAATTTTTGATTTGATCTATATCAATTTTAATTTCATTCTTTTCAATTATTTTAGATTCAATTAGCTGATATCTTAACCCTTTTTCAGATTTTTCATATTCTGCATCTGCTTCTTTTTTACTTAATTTTTTTTCACCTGCCCTTTGCATCCATTTTTTAAGAAAAGCGTGTGGTAAATTAAATTTTGTATTATCAATTAAATATTCAGTAACATCATTCAATAATTTTTGGTCTGTTTGGTTTACAAAATTCTTTTCTGCATCTTCCTTAAGTTTTCTTCTAAGCTCAGTTACAGATTTTATCTTACCTTTTCCAAAAAGCTTGTCAAATAAATCCTGATCTAAATAAGCTGGTATTCTTTCATTAATCTCATTTAGAGTAAATTCAACATCACTTATTTGATTTTTATTATTCTCATTTAATTTCAAATGAAAAGTAAGATCTGATTCTTCATTAAATAAACCCTTTGTTTTTAATACAATGGATTCGCCTATTTTCATTTTTTTAATAGAATCTATATTTAGTTTTCCTTTAATATTTTTTAATTGAAAAGTGCTAGAATTCTCAACCTCTAATTCAGAATTTTTAAAAATCCCGTTAAGCTCAAATCCATCTTCTACATTTAATTTTGAAGCAAGTTTTCCATATTGGCTTTGAATATTTGTGATTTGACTATCAATCATTTTTTTGTCAGCTTCAATTTCATATAAATCAATTGCTTTTTTATTATTAAAAGAAACTTCAAAGTCTGGGGAAAGACCTAATTCAAATTCAAAGGACATATCGTCTGAGTTCCAATCCAATCCTTTGCTATCTTTTGGAATAGGGTTTCCTAAAATGGCTAGATTTTCTTTAGTTAAAAAATCATTTAAAGTCTTTTGCATTAGTTTATTTACCTCATCAACCTTTACAGAGAGCCCATATTGTTTCCTGATCAATCCTATTGGAGTGTGGCCTTTTCTAAACCCAGGTATATTAGCTCTTTTTTTATAATCAATTAATACTTTATCTACATTTGTTTCATAATCTTTTTTAACAATATCAATTGTTAAAACCGAATTTAGCTTATCAATGTCTTTTCGAATAATTTTCATGTTTTATCTAAAAATTAGGGCGTAAAAATAGGTCTTTTTAGAAAGTTGACCAACTTTTAAGATTTTAAAAAAAATACTGTTTGTTTAACAAAATCGTTAAGGTTATCTGCATGAACCCAATGTCCAGCATTTGAAATTTCTACTATTTTAGAATTTGGAAATTGATTGTCAATAATTTGATAGTTTGAATCATTAATATAATCTGATTTTTTACCTTTAATAAACAAAGTTTTACCTTCATAAAATAAATTTGATGGGAGAGCCTTTTCAATTTCATTTAAATTATTTAAAATTATATCTAAGTCTATCTTAAAAGCTAACTCTTCTTTTTTAACCCTGTAAAGATTCTGTAATAAAAATGCTCGGAAATATGGATCTTTAAAAGTTGGTTTTAAAGCTTTATCAGCATTAATTCTAGATCCAATTTTTTTTAAATTCAAAGATTTTAAAGATTTTAAAATTTTTACGTAATCATTTTTATAAAATATTGGTAAAATATCAACTATTATTAATTTATTTAACATATAGGGATAAATATTAGAAAACATCATAGCTGTTTTACCTCCCATTGAATGTCCTATTAATGAAAAAATTTTGATTTTATGAAAATCAATATAAAACTTTAAATCTTCAGCTAAAATTTTGTAATTAAATTCATTACTATGAAAACTATTTCCATGATTTCTCTGATCTAACAAATGAATTTGAAAACCTAAAGATCTCACTTTTTTTGCATATGACTTCCAATTATTAGACATTCCTAAAAATCCATGTAAAATAATTAAAGTGCTTGGCCCCTGACCAATAATTCTGCTTTTTAGAAGCATTAATTCATTTTTTGTAAATATAAATTCACTACATTTTCAATTCCCAAATACAAAGATTCTGAAATTATTGCATGACCTATAGATACTTCATCTAGGAATGGCATATTAGTTGTGAAGTATTGAATATTTTGAAGATTTAAGTCATGTCCAGCATTTATCCCTAATCTTAGTTTGTTAGCCAATAAGGAAGATTCTACATATTTATTTAACTCTTGTAAATTTCCTTTTTCAAAATTAGTAGCATAAGATTCAGTATATAATTCTACTCTATCAACCCCTGTTTCTTTTGCTCCTTCAATAAATTTTAAATTTGGATCTACAAAAAGAGATGTTCTTATTCCATTATTTTTAAATTCAGAAATAACATCTTTTAAAAAGCTCTTATTTTTTATTGTATCCCATCCAGAATTTGAAGTAATGGCATCAATAGCGTCTGGCACAAGAGTTACTTGAGTTGGTTTAATTTTACATACAAGTTTTACAAACTTATCTATTGGATTTCCTTCAATATTAAACTCTTTGTAAATAACTTTAGGTAATTCATTAGCGTCCTCATAAGTAATATGTCTTTGATCAGGTCTAGGATGAATCGTAATGCCATCTGCTCCATATGACTGGATATCTGATGCCATACTAAGCAAATTTGGAGTATTTCCTCCTCTTGCATTTCTTAAAGTTGCAATCTTATTAATATTTACGCTTAATTTGACCAATTTCTTTTTTTTCAAAAATACAAACTTTTAAGTGCTGGGTTCTCTTTTTTTTAATAATTTGCAATAGAATTCTTCTATAAAATGAAAATTGCTATATACAGTCAACATGCCGGAAAATATACCAATTCGATTTTATTTGATCTTTTTGATTTAAGTAATAATTATAGTCTTGATTTTTTTATAGAAAAAGAGTTTAATAACCTCTTAATTAAAGATTCTAATTTAAAATTTGAATATAAAACATTTTCATCTCACAAAGATTTAGATAATTCATTTGATTTAATGATAACAATTGGTGGAGATGGTACTCTTTTGAGATCTGTTTCATTTGTTAGAGATTTGGAAATCCCTATTATTGGAATAAATACCGGAAAACTAGGATTTCTAGCAACTCTAAATCAAGAATTATTAAAAACTGAATTAGAGAAAATAATAAAACGAAAATTTCAAGTTGAGGAAAGGACTTTACTAGAAGTTAAATTTGATCTAGAAAAAGAAAATTCAGATTTTAGATTTGCATTGAATGAGGTTAGTGTAGGAAGAAAAAACACAACTTCAATGATAAAAATCAAAACAAACCTTAATGGAGAATATTTAAATTCTTATTGGGCAGATGGATTAATAGTATCCACTCCAACTGGATCTACTGGATATTCATTAAGTTGTGGTGGCCCAATTATGAGTCCTCTAAGTCAAACTATTGTTCTTACTCCAATAGCTCCTCATAATTTAAATGCACGGCCAATTATTATCCCTGATAATACAGAAATTGAATTATCCGTTTCTGGAAGAGAAAAATTTCATTTATTATCTCTAGATTCTCGAATAATTTCTTTGCAAAATGGTACTCTAATCAAAATAAAAAAAGCAAGTTTTAAAATTAGAATAGCACATTTATTTCAAGACAACTTTTATAAAACTTTAAGGAACAAGCTTCTTTGGGGAGAAGATAAAAGAAATTTATAAAATCTTATTATATCCATTTTCTATTTCATTAGGGGTTGATTTTTTTATATTTGTGAATTGTTTATGAATAAAAACATCTTATATATAATTGCTTTTTTTGTTTCATTTAACTCTTTATCTCAAAATAATGAAATTGGAGTTTTTTTTGGAGGAACAAATTATATTGGAGATGTCGGGCCAACAACATATATAGACCCATTAAAATTTAAAAGTTCCATTTTTAAGATATGGGATATAGACAAATCTACAAAGACTGTTATTGGAATTCTTTATAGAAAAAATTTTAATAATAGAATAGCTGGTAGAGTTCAGTTTAACTATGCTAAAATTGCGAGTAATGATTTGTGGCTTAATAGTGCTGCATACAGAAAACAAAGAGGTAAAAGATTCGAAAATAATATTTCAGCAGAATTAAGTTTAGGAATAGATTTTAATTTTTTTGAATTTGATTTGAAGGAAGATTCATTTCAGATGACGCCTTATATTCATTCAGGTATCGCTTTTTTAAGATATGATGCGCTTCATTATAAAAATGGAGTAAATGAAGCAACAAAATATGATGAAGATATTACTTTCTCTATTCCTATTACTGTAGGGTATAAAATAAAACCTCTTAGAGATTTTGTAGTTGGATTTGAGATTTCTGCTAAACATACCTTTACAGATAATTTAGACGGAAGTTATCCACACGACGGAGATTTTATTAAAGAAAATTTTGGAAGTAATCTGAGTCAAGATTGGTATGTTTTTACAGGATTTACATTAACTTATATTTTTGGTTTTGAACCATGTTATTGTCCAAATTAATTTTTAATTGAAAAAAGAAATTTTAAAATCCCAAATTCCTAATCACATTGCCATTATTATGGATGGAAACGGTAGATGGGCAAAAAAAATTGGGAAGAAAAGAATCTTTGGCCATAAAAATGGTACCAAATCTGTAAGAGAATGCATCTCTGGATCAATTGAAATTGGAGTTGAAAATATAACTCTATATGTTTTTTCAATGGAAAATTGGAAAAGACCAAAAATAGAAGTTGATGCTTTAATGAATTTATTAGTAAATTCTTTAGAAAAAGAGCTTTCAAATCTAATGGAGAATGGTATAAAGCTTTGTGCCGTTGGAGATTTGGACTCTCTTAATTTAAAATCTAAAGAAAAACTTGGAGAAGTAATTCTTAAAACTTCTAAAAATAAAAAACTTGTTTTAACTCTAGCAATAAGCTATGGTTCAAGACAAGAATTAAGTCAAGCAATTAAAAATATTTCCAATAAAGTTAAAAATAACATAATTTCTGAAGAAAAAATTGATGAAAAGATAATAAATGAGCATCTTTACACCCGAAATTTGCCAAACGTGGATCTTTTGATCAGAACGGGAGGAGAATATAGGATAAGTAACTTTTTATTATGGCAAATTGCCTATGCAGAACTTTACTTTACTAATATTCTTTGGCCAGATTTTGGAAAAGAAGATTTTTTTAATGCAATTATTAGTTATCAAAAAAGGGAAAGAAGATTTGGAAAAATTAAAGAATAAAAATAAATTGAAACAATTCTTTTTAAAGATTTTAAAAAAGCATCTAATAGTTTTAATTTTAATGTTAAGCTTTTCAATAACTGCTCAAGAAAAGTCTTTTACAAAAGGAAATGAATACATTCTTGAAGAAATTTCTGTCTCAGGGTTAAAAAGTTTTAACGAACAAACAGTCGTCACTTATACCGGGCTAAGAAAAGGACAAAAAATAAGAATTCCAGGAGAAGAAATCAGTGCAATAATTAATAAATTATGGAAATTAGATCTTTTTAGTGATATCAATTTTTATTTAAAAAATATTGATGGTGAAAAAGCTAGCATAGAAATAATAATAGAAGAATTACCTACACTTTCAGAATATAAAATTACAGGATTAAAAAAATCTAAAATAGAAACTATTGTTTCTGAAACAGAGCTCAAAAAAGGAAAAAAAATCACTCAAAATTTTTTAAAAACTACAAGAAATTATATTGTAAATAAATATAAAAAGGATGGCTTTTTAAATACGAAAGTTTCTATAGATATTAAACCTGATACAACAGAAGTTAATTACAGTAAAATGCTTATTCATGTGGATTTAGGGGATAAGGTAAAAATTGATAAAATCAATTTTGTTGGAAATGAACTTTTTAAATCTAAAAAGCTAAAAAAACAAATGAAAAAAACCAAGACTAAACTCTTGGGGAGGTTTTGGAAAAAATCAAAATTTATTGAAAAGGATTATAAAGAAGATTTAACTTCTATTCTAGATTTTTATAAAGAAAAAGGATATAGAGATGCTAGAATAACAAAAGATTCTATAATAATTGATAAAAAAAATATTACTGTTAATCTTGATATTGAAGAAGGAAATAAATATTATTTTGGAAAAATATCTTTTTTAGGTAATACTGTTTATAGCGATACTCAATTAGCAAGAATATTAGGTTTATATACTGGTGATACCTATAATGGAGTCTTATTAAAAAAGAGAATTGCTGACAATACTAAGCCTGATGGAGATGATTTAACAAATCAATATCAAAACAATGGGTACTTATTCTCTACCATAAATCCAGTTGAAGTCTCCGCTAAAAATGATACTATTAATTTTGAGATTAGGATAATTGAAGGTAAGCCAGCTTACTTTAATAAAATTTCCGTTGTTGGGAATACTCGAACTAATGATCATGTAATATATAGAGAACTAAGGTCTAAACCAGGAGAGCTTTACAGTAAAGATAAAGTAGTAAGAACAGTAAGAGAACTGGGACAAATGGGATTTTTTGATGCTGAACAAATAAGTCCTGATTTTAAAAATGTAGATCCAAATAATGGAACAGTTGATATTCAATATGGTTTAGTCGAAAAAGGAGCTAGCCAGGTTGAATTACAAGGAGGCTATGGTGGTGGTGGATTTATTGGAACATTAGGTTTGTCATTTAATAATTTTTCTATGAGAGGACTTAAAAATAAGGCGGCCTATAAGCCTGTTCCAATGGGAGATGGGCAAAGCTTATCTTTAAGACTCCAAGCAAATCGATTTTATAGTACGCAAAGTTTTTCTTTTTCTGACCCTTGGTTAGGCGGAATAGAACCTACTCAATTTTCTTTTTCTATTTCTCAAACTAAACAATTTAGATACGATTATTATACAGGTCAAGCTAATAAAAATCAATATTTTAAAATATCTGGACTTACAGTTGGTTTAGCTAAAAGATTGAGAGTGCCTGACGATTATTTTCTATTTTCTCAAGCACTTAGTTATCAATTTTATGATATGAATAACTATTATACTGGCCTTTTTACATTTGGGGATGGTAAGTCTCATAACATCGCGTATACTGCAGCTTTAACTAGAAATAACACCTATACCAATCCTGTTTTTCCAATGGGTGGATCGATGTTTGAAATAAGAGGAAAATTTACTTTACCATACTCTTTATTTAATGGTGTTGATTATGCTGATTTAAAAAACCAAGAAGAATTTCAAAATGATGATGGCACGCCAGATCAAGCTAAAATTGATCAGGAAAAATACCGATGGTTAGAATTTTATAAAATAAACTTTAAAGGAAGCTGGTATACTAGAATAATAGATAAGTTTGTTTTAAAAACTCATGCTGAGTTTGGATTCTTAGGAGCATATAATCAAGATAGAGGAATAATTCCATTTGATAGATTTTTCTTAGGAGGGGATGGAATGTCACAATATGCCATGGATGGAAGGGAAACCGTTAGTTTGAGGGGATACCCTAATCAATCCCTTTCTAGTCAAGATGGTTCTACTATATACAATAAATTTTCTATAGAGTTAAGATACCCTATAACTCTTAAACCCTCTGCTTCTATATTTGCACTTACATTCCTAGAGTCCGGAGACGGATTCAATAGTTTTAGAGAATTTAATCCTTTTTATGGCAAAAGGTCTCTTGGACTTGGAATAAGAATATTTATGCCTGCATTTGGATTATTAGGTATTGACTTTGGTTATGGATTAGATAACCAATATGCTGGAGATCTCTCAGCTCACGGCTGGGAAACACACTTTGTAATCGGACAACAATTTTAGAATTATTACGTTATATTAACTAAATAAAAAAAAAATGAATAGATTTCCTTTTTTATATCTGTTAATTAGCTGTTTTTTAACTGTTAATTTTTCTTTTTCACAAAAAGCAGAAAGAATTGGTTATATAAATATGGAATATATTCTATCTCAAATGGAAGACTACAAAACAGCAAATGCTCAATTAGAGGAAAAGATTGGCAAATGGAAAAAAGAAATTGAAGTTGTAAAAGGTGAAATAAAAGTACTTAAAGATAGTTTAGAAATAGAAAGACCTCTACTTACATATGACATTATTAAAGATAGGGAATCAGAAATTGAATTTGAAGAAAAGCAACTTAACGATTACCAAATAAAACGATTTGGAGTAAATGGAGATTGGGTAACACAAGAACTATTACTTATCCGCCCAATACAAGATCAAGTGCTAAATGTTGTAGAAGCTATATCAAAGCAAAAAAAGTTTGATAAAATTTTTGATCAATCTGCTGATGCAATTCTATTTTATTCCGAAAAAAAATACGATATTAGCGACCTGGTTTTAAAAAGTATTCTAAGAACAGAAAAACTTGAAAAGCTTAATCTTGAATTTGATGATGAAAAAGTCAATCCTGAGTATGAAGCTAAGAAGAAATTAATAGAAGAAACAAAGGCCAAAAAAGCTGAGGAAGTAAAAGCCAAAAGAGAATTACTTTTAAAGCAAAGAGATGAAAAAAGAAAAGCCTATCAAAAAAGAAGAGATAGTCTTTTAGAATTAAGAAAAAAGAAAAAATAACCCTAAAAAAAAGTTAAAAATGAAAACTTTTAAAACATTATCAAGTACTATTTTATTTTTATTTGCAGTTTTTACAATGAGTGCACAAAGCAAAGTTGCGCATATTAATTCACAAGCTTTAATTAGTGAAATGCCAAAAGTTAAAGAAGCTCAGGCTCAACTTGAAAAACTTCAAAAAACTTATGCTACAGAAATTGAAGCTACTATGAAAGAATATCAAACTAAACTTCAAACCTACTCTGCAGATGCTCAAAATCAAACTGAAGTTACAAATCAAGCTCGTCAAAAAGAATTAGCTGGAATGGAACAAAATATTCAGCTATATCAACAAACTGCCCAACAAGATATTCAAAAGAAACAAGCTGAATTACTAAAGCCTCTTGTTGAAAAGGCAAAAGCTGCAATTCAAAAAGTAGCTAAAGCACAAGGATTTGACTACGTAATTGATGCTACTGAAGGGGGAAGCTTAATTTTAGCTGGAGGAAAAGATTTAATGGCAGAAGTAAAAGTAGAGCTAGGATTCTAAAATTATTTTTTTAAACTTTTAAACTACCTAAATTCTTTAGGTAGTTTTTTTATTTTTGTTTAATGAATAACTCCCCTATAGGAATCTTTGACTCAGGAATTGGAGGTATTACCATATTAAATTCCATAAAGAAAATTTTACCTAATGAAAATATCATTTATTTTTCTGATAATTTCAATTCTCCATACGGTAATAAGTCAAAAAAAGAAATTCTAAAATTAAGTGTTAAAAACACTAAGTTTTTGATTGATAAGGGATGTAAAATTATAGTAGTTGCTTGTAATACAGCAACGACAAACAGTATAAAAGAATTAAGGTCTGAATTTAAAATTCCTTTTGTAGGTATAGAGCCTGCCATTAAACCAGCAGCAATGCAAACTAAAAGTGGGCTAATAGGGGTTTTAGCTACTAAAGGGACATTATCTAGTGGACTTTTTGGAAGCACAACTAATGATTACGCTTCTGAAATAAAAATAATTGAAAAAAATGCAGAGGGACTAGTTGAGCTAATTGAAAAAGGATTTATTGATGGTGATAAAATAGAAAAAAATCTAAAAAAGTATTTATTTCCAATGATTGATAAAGGAATAGATCATCTAGTACTAGGCTGTACTCATTATCCTTTATTAATTAAAACTATCAGGTCATTAATTCCAAAAAATATAAAAATAATAGATAGCGGAAAAGCTGTTGCAAAGCAAACAAAGAAATTAATTGAAAAAAATAATATAGAAAGAAATTTGATTGAAGTCAAATATTCATTTTATTGCAATGGATCTCCAAAATCACTTAATATGATTTTAAATAATACATTTGCAATAAACTCAATTTAAATGGAGAAGCATATTATTAAATTTAAAGAAACTAGTAGAGAGGAGGAGTTAGAATTCTATTCAAATAAATTTTTATCTGATAAAAGAATTGTCTTTGAAAAAATTGAAGAGGCTAAAGATTTTCCTTTAATTCAACAAATTTTTTACCTGCCATTTATAAAAAAAGTAGTTCTTAATAAACGTTCTGTATATATAGAAAAATTAAATATTCTCAATTGGGAGGAAGTTCAAAATGAGTTGTGTAAACAAATTCAAGATTTTCTTAATGATGGAGGAACTGTTAGTAATAGTGATGTAAAAAAACCTTCACCAACTACTGTTTATGCTGAAAGCACTCCAAATCCTAGTGTCATGAAATTTGTAGTGAATAAAAAAATAGTAGATGATATTTATGAATTTAAAAATAATAATGAAACAGAAAATGCTCCAATAGCTCAATCATTATTTAGTTTCCCATTTGTTAAAGAAGTTTTTTTAGATTTTAATTTTATCTCCATTACTAAAGAATCCAATTCTAATTGGGATGAAAATGTTATGGATATTAGAGAATTTATTAGAACTTTTATTCAAGATGGAAATGTTTTAATTCATGAAGAGCTCTTTAAAGAAAATTTTAATCAAATTGAAGTCAATCCTGAAAATGTTGACGATGTTTCCAAACAAATAATTGAAATAATTGAACAACATGTAAAGCCAGCAGTGGCTTCTGATGGTGGAAATATTGTATTCCAGTCATATGATAAAGAAACTAAAAATGTAAATGTGATCTTACAGGGTGCTTGCAGTGGTTGCCCTTCCTCAACTGTAACTCTTAAAAGTGGAATTGAAAATATGCTAAAACAAATGCTTCCAGGAATGATTTCTGATGTAAATGCAATAAATGGCTAAATCTAACCGGGTATGAAGTTTTTTAAATAATCTGGCTCAAAGTATGCAATATCTTCAAATTTTGAATTTTTAAATCTCTCAAAAGATAAACCAGCCATCTCATTGGATGAGGGAAAAGTTTCGTGACTAGAAAAAATTAAATTTGAATTGTTTTTAATTAATCTCTTACATTTTTCCTGACCATTTCCAACAAAAAACAGTTTATTCCTTGAAATTAATTCCTGAAAAGAATCTTTAGTTATAATTTCAGCTAGGACTTCTCTAATAGAATTATAAGAAGAATCAAAAACAGCAGAATATACTTCGTCTCTTCTAGCATCCATAACTGGAATAATTAAACCGCTCTCTACTTTTATTTGTTTAGCAAGAACAAGAAGAGTAGAAACGGAAATCAAAGGTAAATCTAAAGCATAACATAAACCCTTAGCTGCTGCTACTCCAATTCTCAATCCAGTATAAGAACCTGGTCCTTTACTTACAGCAATAGCCGATAATTCTCTACTTGAAACATTTGATTCTTTTAAAACTTCATCTATAAAAGAATGTAATTTAGTTGAATGAGAATAGCTTTCATCATTTTTCTCTTTTATGGCAATTACTTTTCCATTTAAAGCTAAAGAAATAGAACAGTTAGTAGTAGAAGATTCTATATTTAGAATATAAGACATTTTAAAGGTTACTTAACTGTAATAGGAACTCCAAAATAAAATTCTAAAACTTTAAGTTTAAAAATATAATCATATTTTGTTCTTATAAGTTCTGACTGTGCCAGTTCATATCTTTGTTTTGCTTGAGTAAAATCAAAAGAATTCATTACTCCTACTTCAAATTTATTTTGAGCATATTGAAATGCTAGTTCTCTTGCATCAACTAACTTTTGAGATGCTTCATATGCCTTAAAAGCTCCTTTGGCATCATTAAAAGATTGATTGACTGTGTTTTCTAAATCTAATTTTTTTTGTAGCAAAGAGTTCTCACTTCTTAAAATATTAACTTTAGTTTGGTTAACGTTGGACCTCCTAGACAAATTATTTAAAATTGGAATTGATAAACTTAGTCCAAAGTTTTGACCAGCATTTAAATCAAACTGTCTAGAAAAAGAAAGTGGATTAGCTATACCCATTTTTGTATAAGGCGCAATTACTCTTTCACCTGTACCTTCTACTACTCCAATGGGAGCATATCCAATTTCATCCGTTGGGACCAATCTATCAGAGTATCCGATTCTAGAACTATATGAGTAAAAAGCTGATAAACTTGGTTTTAAAAGAGCTTTAGAAATTTCCAAATCCTTTTTTGCAATCTCAACATTAGTTTCAAAAATTTTAATTTCTTTTTTATTTGAAACCGCATAGCTAAATATCTCTTGCGGGGTTCTATTCATTACATCTGAAATAGGAATATCATAAGATTCATTAGCAATTTCAAAGTTTTCATAATCGTCAATCAATAAAAGTTGAGCTAAAGCTATTTTAGATAAATAATAACTGTTCTTAGCATCTACTAAGTTTTTTTCTTGAGATGCTAGGTTAGCTTCGATTTCATATAAATCCCCTTTTGGAACAACACCTGCATCAACTAATTCTTTAATCCTTTTTAATTCCTTTAAAGTGATATCTAATTGTAATTCTTGAACAGCAAGCGATTCTTTACTAAACAAAATTTGCAGATATGAATTTGCAACTAAAAGTGCAACATTCTCACTCATATCTTCCAGTTGATACTGACTCGCAAGAATGGATAAATTAGCTCTATGTAGTCTTTTTACGTTCTGAAGTCCACTATAAACATTAATATTCATATTTAGATTCATGGATGAAAACTGAGTAGTTACATTTTCCAGTAAACCAGTAGTAATATTTTGGTTCAAACCAACATTCCAAGAATGGCTACTTCCAATATTTATATTAGGCAAAAAATTTCCAATTGCTCCTTGCTTTTCAATTTCAGATCCAGCATAGTCTAATTTAGATTGCTTAATTGAAATATTCATTTCTAATGCTCTATCAACACACTCCCGCAATGTCCATGATTTCTGAGCAATTAAAATATTTGGGATAATAATAATTACAAATAAGTACTTTAATAATTTCATATAATATTTTTTTTAATCATTAAGAACGGTCATCAGAAGGAGTTTCAGTTTCACCTCTTTTGACAGGTTCCGTTTTATTCCAAACTTTAATTTTATCGATTTTTGATACTCCTTCAATCAGCTCCACATTAACTCCATCTGAAATGCCCAATTTAACATCTTTTCTAATAAATTTTTGATCAGAAGTTTCAATTTCTACATACGGATTTTTTGTTTTAGAATCGTACTGTAATAACGATTCACTAATTGCAGTAATATCAACCTTTCTTTGAGTTACTATTGAAGCATTCGCACTATATCCAGCCCTTATAACATATTCATCATCTAGATAAACTTCTCCTTCAATTTTAAACTGAATAGCCCCGGCTACTTCTGTTCCTTTAGGAGCAATTAATCTTAATTTAGCATTGTATTCTTTATCTTCTATAGCTCCCAAAGTTATTATTAATGGCATATCTACACTCAACTTACCAACTTCTCCTTCATCAACCTGGCCTTCAAAAATCATCTTATTTAAATCGGCAATAGTAGCAATGGTTGTTCCTGCATTAAAAGTATTAGCCTGAATAACTTGATCCCCTTCTTTGACAGGAATTTCTAAAATAGTTCCTGAAACGGTGGCTCTAACATTCGTATTTGTTATAGTTGAACCTCCAGAAGAACCTAATTTAATTATCTGTAAATCACTTTTAGCATTTGACAGATTTTGCATGTCTTGATTATATCTTAGAGTGACTGAATTAAAATCTTGTTCAGAAATAATTTCTTTAGCAAAAAGAGCTTTATTTCTTTCAAATTCTATCTTAGAATTACTTAAAACAATTATTGCACTTTTCACTCTCCCTTCAGCACTATTTAAGGTTTGTTCGTTTGGAACTACTTTAATTCTAGCTATTAAATCTCCTGCTGAAACTTCATCTCCCTCTTCAACTAGTATTTTCTGTATTATTCCTGCAATTTGAGGTACAACATTAACTTCATCTTCAGGTAAGACTTTTCCTGTAGCTACAATTTTATCTTCTATTGTAGCTGTAATTAGAGTCTGCGTATCATACACAATTGATGATTTACTATTTGATTTAATAAAAAAAGCACTTGCATATAATATTCCCAAAACAAGTGAGGTAATTCCAATGTATTTTAAATATTTCATATCTATTAATTAAATTATTATTCTTCTCTTAAAGCGTCGATTGGTTTTATGCTAACAGCTCTTTGGGCTGGTATAATTCCTATTAATGTTCCAAGTATAACCATAAGTGCTAGCGCCCCTAAAATATAATAAATAGGAACAGTAGGATTGGTATAAGGAAAGTCTGTCATGTCTATAGTGTATGCATTAATTCCAGACAATACAAATGCTCCCAATATTATTCCAATTATACCTGCTAGAATAGTTAAAAAAACCGATTCTAATATGATTTGAGTTCTTACTTCTAATGGAGTGGCTCCTAAAGCCCTTCTAATTCCAATTTCTTTGGTTCTTTCTTTTACAGAAATAAGTAAAATATTACCTATTCCAATCACACCTGCTAAAATGGTAGCAATGCCAACCACTAAAGATAAAAAGGTAAGCCCATATGCGAAATCCATGGTTTTTTTAAAAACTTCCCCTAGATTAAACCCGCCTATTGCACGCTCATCATTTGGATCAACTTTATGTATTTGTTTTAAAGTGGTTCTTATCTCTTTCTCTACTTTAACGCCATCTATGTCTTCATCAGCAGCAATCATAAAAAATGCCACATCGTCTCCAGTATTAAATATTTTTCTAAAGGTTGTAAAAGGAATATAAATATCTCCATCGTCTCCAAAACCACCACCTTGAACAAATTTATGAACTCCAACTATTCTAAAATTCATTTTATTTATACTAATAAATTCCCCAATTGGATCTTCATCTTTTTCAAATAATTCTAATTGTGTTCTTTCTCCAATAACACATACTTTCCTTTCATATTTAATATCAGATTCATTTATAAATCTTCCCTCATCATATATTTTAGAAGTAGCTATTTTAATATACTCTGGATATTCTCCATATATAGCATAGGTTCCTGATTTGGTGCCTCTTACTATATTTCCTCCAGCTGATCCAAAAACACCAGCCACAATTCTTGGTGCAATAAACTTAATTCCCTTCACTTTCTTTTTTAAAACATCTGCATCTTGAATTTTTAAAGTAATATTTCTATTTGATTTATATCCTGCATAAGGCAGGCTTGTTGATTGAGCCCAAATAAAAATACTATTTGAGGCAATGGATTGAAAAGCTCTTTCAAAGCCATTATCAAGACCTTTAGAGGATCCCGATAAAGTTATGAATATAAAAATTCCCCAAAGAACACCTATCATAGTGATAATGGTTCTAATTTTATTTTTTTGGATAGATCCAAAAATTTCTTGCCAGGTATCTTTATCAAATAATCTTTTCATCTTAACTATCTCTTAAAGCCTCAATTGGTTTAATTCTGGCTGCCCTTTGTGCCGGAAGATATCCTGCAAAAGCACCAAAAACTATTAATATTACAGTAGCCAATATTCCCGTTGAAAGATCTATAAAAGGATCCGTTATGAAATACTGTTCTTCTAATTTATCGCCAATAAAATTTAAAAATGCTATTCCTATAAAAAGTCCAATATATCCAGAAATTGTTGTAATAAAAATCGCTTCTTGAAGAATCATTCCAATAATTGATTTTGGAGTTGCTCCAATTGCTTTTCTAATTCCTAATTCCTTTGTTCTTTCTTTAACTACAAAGACCATAATGTTGGATATCCCAATTATTCCAGCCAATAAAGTTCCTATTCCTACAAATGATATTATGTATTGTAAAACCGAAGCAAATTGATCATTTTCTTTCAACTCAGATGCTGCACTCCTGATAAAAATTCCACGGGAATCTCTAGGATCAATGAATTTCCTTTGTTTTATATATTTCCTTAATTGATTTTCGAAAGCTACAGCTCCGCCGTATCCTATTTCAGGTTTATAAGAAATAATTATTTGACCTACCTTATCAGTACTTTTTTGAATCAATTGAATAGTAGTGTATGGAGCATAAATGATTCTTTCTTCATTATCTCCACCATCATCTTGAAAAACACCAACAACTTTCCATGATCTTCCTCCTCCAGAAATAAATTTTCCAATACCATCTTCACCTTTAAACAAATCTTGTTCAACTAATCTGCCTATAACAACATTTCTTTCTTTATTATCTATATCTAATCCATTAATGTACCTTCCTTTCATCATTATAGTCATCTCATTTTTTTGATGAGAAGGACCAACCCCTCTAATTGAATAATTGTTGGACTCTAGCTTGTATCCAACATTCCCACTAAATGAAATTCTAGGAGTGATTCCTTCAATATAAAATTCAAATCTAGAAGATATTTCTTTTAAATCATCATTATCAAACTCAATCAATCTATTAGCCTCATAACCCATATATGGTTTAGAAGTCCTTCCTGACCTTAACCACATAGTGTTTTTTGCATCATCCTCAAAAAAATTTTCGAAAGTATTTCTAAGACCATTTCCAAAACCAAATAATACTACAAAAATTAGTATACCTAAAGCCACAGTGAATCCAGATAGAAAGGTTCTTAGTTTATTCTTTCTAATTGTTTCAAAAATTTCTAACCAACGATCTCTACTAAACATTAAATAGCTTTTATCATTTTATTTTTTTTGTCTTCCATTATAATTCCATCTTTTAAACGAACTATTCTCGTACACATTTTTGCAATATCTTCTTCATGAGTAACAATTAAAATTGTTTTACCATTTTGATTTATCTCTTGAATAAGTGTCATTACTTCTTTTGATGTATTTGAATCCAATGCTCCTGTAAGCTCATCTGCCAATAATACTTTTGGTTGTGTAACCATTGCTCTTGCAATAGCAACTCTTTGTTTTTGCCCTCCTGAAAGTTCACTTGGAAGGTGAGTTGCCCATTCTTTTAAACCAACTTGATCCAAATATTCTAAAGCTGTAGCCTCTCTTTCTTTTCTGTTTACACCCTGATAATATAAAGGAAGGGTTACATTTTCTAAAGCAGTTTTATAATTAATCAAATTAAAAGATTGAAATACAAAGCCAAGAAATTTGTTTCTGTAATTTGCTGCTTTGGTTTCATCTAAATCTTTAATTGGAACCCCATCTAAATTATAAATTCCCTTATCTAAAAGATCCAACATTCCTAAAATATTCAATAACGTTGATTTTCCCGATCCTGATGAACCCATAATAGCGACTAACTCTCCCTCTTTAACATTAAAATTTATTCCCTTTAAAACATGTAAAGAATTAGGCCCCATTTTATAGGACTTATGTAAATCTTTTATCTGAATCATGATCTTCTAATTATTATGTTTTTCATTATATTATATAAATAAATTCGCCCGCAAATTTACTCATTTATTTTTTCTTATTATACAACTCTAATTGTTTAAAAAAACATTCAAAATCTTTTCTACCCTTCTTAGTTATTGAATAATCTGTTTTAGGATAACTTTTTTGAAAATATTTTTTGATTTTAATAAGTTTTGCTTCATTCAATTTTTTAAGCTGAATACTGAGATTCCCCTTTGAAGCATCTGTAATTTCAATAAGAGCATTAAAATTACCATACTCAACGGTTATCAAAAAAGAAATAATTTTGAGTCTAATTGGATTAAAAAGTAATTTTTCAATTTCCTTATTCATTTTCCTTGTAAAAATAGAGAGCGAATCCTGGAAGCAACATTCCAAAAGTAATTCCAACTACATTAACCAAAAGAAAATTTAAATCAGGAACAAAGTAAGTATAGATAACAAAGAGTATTAATAAAATTCCTCCTAAAGTAATCTTATTGAATTTTATAATTAAACCAGACATCGTCAAAGTCACTCCAAGTAAAAATAAAATATCCTGTACCGGGTTATCATTATAGATTAACGATATAATAACAATAGCTAACCATGAACCCCCAAATACTCCCCATATAATTTTAATTACTCTACCAAGTATAGTTTCGTATCCAATTGCCTTTCCAGTTTTAATGTTATAATAGGTTGTGTAAATCATTCCTAATAATGGAATTAAAACCCAATATATTGCTGCAGAGTACACATTAAATTGAACTATCTCAGGAAAAAAATAATGAAATAGACTCATTGATATAATTAAAAAGCCCCAAAATATAAAGTTATAGCCTAAGGGTTTCAGGGTGAATTTTGTTTTAGTTATTGTTTCGTTAATAATTTTAATTTGCTCTTCTTTATTCATTTTTATTTTAAAAATTTTGACAAATATAAACTAGTTTATTTTATAAACCTAATAAATCCATTTAAAATGGTACGAGTTATTTTCAAATCCTGAGATCCAATATGGTAAAACATCTAAATCTTGCATTTGAATAATTACACTAGGTGTCGATAAAATATTAAATATTAAAAACCCAATCCATAAAAAAACCAATAGCATAAATAGATAAGGGTTAGATTTTTTATTAAATAATACATAAACAGCTATTAAAAAAGAGATTGCTATTGTAAATACTAGACTCCAGCTTGTGGTTATAATAAAATAATCGGGGATTGCGTTTAAAAACTCATAGAAAACTGGATACTGATCAGCACTTATTTCATTATATAAATTCGCTAAAAGTATTAATAATAGTATACCGCATGTTGCAACAATTGTTGTAATAATTATAAAAAATATTATTTTAAAAATAAAAACTCCAATATTCCAAACCGCATTAATTAAAGGAGCTAAAAGTCTAAAAGGAAATAAAAAAATCTTAGTTAAAGCACTTTCTGGACTATTTAGATTTTTTGTTTTTTTTTTAATAAAATCTTCTATGTTAGATAAATTAACATTAAAACCGGACATATTCATTTTTTGACCTATTGTTTTAGCTTCTTTAGTAAAAAACCATAATAACAGGTAAAACAATAATCCAGCACCTCCAAAAAACAAACTTCCAAAGAAAAATACTCTAATCAAATTAACATCCATCTTAAGATAATTAGAAAGTCCCTTAGCTACTCCACCAATTATACCATTCTCTTTATCTCTAAAAAGTATTTTTCTTAAATTAGGATCAAAATCTTTTGATGGAATTCCAAACCATAATATTAAGTAAACAATTAAATTTAAAGGAACGGCAATAAAAAAGACTATTCTTATAATTATAGGATCAATTTTAAAGTATTGAGAAATCCCTGAACAAACCCCAGCTATTATCCGATTACTAGAATCTCTGTATAATTTTCCATTATTTTTTTGCTGATTATTTTGCGCCTCTTCATTCTTATTATTATCAGAAATTTCTTCAAAATCTTCTAAAGTTCCCATGATTTTAATCATGTTTTTTACATCATTTAAATTAATTACATTTTTATTCTTAATTTTCGTTAGAAAATTTTCTGCAATTCTTAATTCAAAATCATTGATAATTTCGTCATCATCATCAATTTCATGAAAATATTTTTTTACTGAATCTAAATACTTACTTAATATATTATATGCATCTTCATCAATATTGAAAATTGTATTTGCTATATTAACTGTACAAGTTTTTTTCATTTTATTTATTTGATTTTAATAACTTTTTGACTGATTTATCAATCTCATTCCATGAAACTAACAACTCTTTAATATGTAAAGTCCCGTCATATGTAATTGAGTAATATTTCCTTGGTGGGCCTTGACTTGATTCTCTCCATACATGTTGAATGTAAGCAAGTTTTTTAAGTCTATTTAAGAGGGGGTATACTGTTCCTTCCACTACAATTATTTTAGAGTTTTTTAGTTCTTCTATAATATCAGATGTATAAACCTCTTCTCTAGAAATAATTTGCAAAATGCAAAATTCCAATAGACCCTTTCTTATTTGTATTTTAAAATTTTCTGTACTCAATTAAAATAGATTTATTCTAGCTCGTTTTTTTCAATTGTGACAATAATTATATGCTTTCCTTTTTCTTCTTTTTCCTCACTTGTAATAATCCACTCTCCTTCAATTCCATCTACATTTTCTCCATCTATGGTTAATTGAATGTCATTTTTTACTGAAACATTAGGAGATGCTCTATTAAAACAGGAAGTTAATGTTAAACAAATAACAAATAAGATTAGTAATTTTTTTTTCATTTTTATTAATTTTTTAATTATACATAGTACTTTGTTATACAAGGCAGCAAATATAATAAAAAAATTTAATAAAAAAACTATTTCTTAAAAAATTTGTAATACAGAAAAACCAGAGTTAAAAATCCTAGTATATAGGGAATTATCATTAAATATACTATCCCATCATTAAGACCTTCTGCCGCTTTTTGATCTGCTCCAGACTCCAAAACAGCCCTACACATGGCACACTGCAAACTGTATATGTATAAAAAAAAACTCATTAGTAATAAGGGGATATCATTAAATAAACAATAACTCCAGTAACAGCTACATAAAGCCAAATTGGAAAAGTAATTTTTGCTATTTTTTTATGTGGATCAAACTGCCTCTGAACAGCTCTAACATAACTAGTTAAAACCATAGGGATTAAAACAATGGACAAAATTATATGAGAAATCAGTATAAAATAATAAACATACGCTATTATTCCCTCGCCTCCATATGGCGTGGGATCTGAAGTCATGTGATAAGCAATATACATTACTAAAAAAACCAATGATAGCCCTATACATACTTTCATCATTCTTTCATGCAATAATCTCTTTCCAGATTTTATAGCCCTTAATGCAAAAATCAATAACACAGCAGTAATAGCATTTATAGTTGCATAAATTGGAGGGAGAAAGCTAAGAGGAGTTGCATTAGGGATTTTAACAGTAAATAAAATAGCTACAACAATTGGAATAGCAATAGAAACCACTATAATTAAACGATTGTAAATTTTGGATTTATTATCATTCATTATTTAACAATTTTAAAATGTCTTCTTTTAGCATATCGACACCTTGTTTTTCAGAATTTTCATCTTCAATTCCCAAATAATAAACTATCGGTGAACCCATCCCATTATCTCTGGAACGAATATAACCGTTCTGGTCAATTAAAGCAAAAAAGCCCTGATGTTCAAAGCCTCCAGCAATATCTGGATTTATAGATGAAAAAATATTAAATCCAGAATTTGAAAGGCTATATATATCTAAAATATTTCCAGTCAAAAAATGCCAATTTTTTGATTTAATTTCTAGTAGTTCAGCATATTCTTTTAGCACTTTAGGTGTATCATGGTTTGGATCAATAGTAAATGATGCTATTCCAAAATTTTCTCTTTCTCCAAACTCCTTGTCTAATATCTTCATATTCTTATTCATTTCTATACAAATAGAGGGGCAAGAAGTGAAGAAAAACTCTACAACAAAAACCTTTCCTAAAAAATCTTCATTACCAATAAAAAGGCTGTCCTGATTTAAAAAAACAAAATCTGGAACTTTCTTTTTTTCATTGTTCATTTTTATAAAACTTAATTCTTTTGAATTGTTTAACCTAGTATGATGATTAACACTATTACCATCTATTCTCTCCATAATTTTAGGGAAAAATAATATGCCGAAAATAAGCACTATAAAAGAAATCCCTATGTAAGAGTATTTTTTCATTTAAAGCTTGTCTTTATAAATATTATTTTTCTTTAAAGCCATTCTGTACTCAGCAAGTATAACTTTTACATCATCCACCATGTTGTTATTTATATCCGCAACAAACCTAGAATCATACCCAAATTTCACTCCTTCATTGTCATCTCTTCCTCTTAAATTACCATCTCTATCGATGATAAACACATAAGAAGTGCCTAAATGGGAATCTAATTTAAGATCCGTCTTTAAACTATTAAAAAGATCAATTATATCATTATCATCTATCGATGCAAATTTCCAATTTTTAAAATCTGTTTTAGTCATTCTATTTAATTCACTTAACAGATCATTTGTTAAACCTTCAGTTCCGTGGGGCTGAACCATTACAAATTGAAAATCTTTAAATTCACTAAATCGTTTATAAATCTCTTGATTTAGGTTTCCCGCGTCTCCATATTTATCCTGAACATTTTTTCCAAAAAAACCTAGAACTGTAATTTTATCTTTTAAACTAACTTCAGAAATACTAGAAATATCTTTAATGTTTTTTGTAAGGACAGGAAGCTTAGCGAAATTGTTTATGCCTGAAGCAAAAAAAAGATAAACAACTAAAGGTAAAACAAACAGGATAGTAAGCACAAAATACTTTCTCATAAAAGAAAACTATTTAGTATTTTCAAAAATTCCAGCTAACAAATCCTTCATATATCACATCATAAATATAATTTCCTTCAACAAGTAAAATAAAGACCAGATATGCAATTAAAAAAAGAAGAGTGATAACTATAGAGGCTTGCAAACCACTTTTCTCATCTCTAAGATGCATGAAATCCCATGCTATATAATAAGCTTTTACTAACGTAAGAATAATAAAAATCCAATTAATGATTTTAGCAGACAAAAAAGTATTCATTAAAATCTCAGGTTTAGAAATACCTAAAGCCACTTCAATAGTTGTAACAATCGACAAGAAAAGAAGTACTGCCCATATTTTTTGCTCGTTAGACTTAAACTTTAAAAGACCTCTAAAAATTTCTAATTTATGTGTGCTATTTTCCATTTATAAAAAATTATACTAGATAAAAGAATGTAAAAACAAAAACCCAAACTAAATCAACAAAATGCCAATATAGCCCTACTTTTTCAATCATTTGATAATGCCCTCTTCTTTCATAAGTTCCTATAAGAACATTAAAGAAAATTATAATATTAATAATCACACCAGAAAAAACATGAAAACCGTGAAATCCAGTAATAAAAAAGAAAAAATCTGCAAATAATCGATTTCCATATTCATTACGAACCAAATTTGCTCCCTCAACAACATTTTTTGCTTGAGTTATTTTTTGTAATGACTCTTCTCTACTTAATTTTATTTTATGTCCCTTTTCGTCAATTTTTTCTGTCTTGATTATTAAATTAGGATTAGAATTAAACCCACTTATTACTTCTTGAACTGTATAGGATGGCAAAGTTGCTTCGTAGGAATACCAGACTCCATCATTAATTTGATGTTGGAATCTATCACTAGGGCCGCTAATAGCAAAATCCTTTAATGCTACTCTTTTATCAGTTTTTTCATTTACAAACTGAAATATTTGACCTCCTGTTGTTTCAACAGCTCCATATTCGCCTCTAATAAAATTACTCCATTCCCAAGCCTGTGAACCAACAAATATGGCTCCTCCAATTATAGTCAACAACATATAAAAAGCTACTTTTTCTTTTTGCATATGATGTCCCGCATCAACAGCTAAAACCATTGTTACAGAAGAAAAAATTAAAATAAATGTCATTAATGCCACATAATACATTGGGGCATCAATACCATGTAAGAAAGGAAAGTGAGTAAAAACCTCATCAGCTATTGGCCATGAATCAATATTCTTAAATCTGGAAAATCCATAAGCAACAAGAAATCCAGAAAAAGTTAAAGCATCCGAAACTATAAAAAACCACATCATTAACTTTCCATAGCCAGCCTTAAAAGGTCTTTTACCGCCATCCCATAAATCCTCTTCTTCTATTGTTGTTGAAATTGTTGAGCTCATTGATCTATTAAATTATAATTTGCGAAGTTACATATTTTTACTATCTAAAGAAATATAAAAAAATAAATAAATACAACCATAAAAACCCAAGAAAATGCCAAAAAGTTACAGCCAATTCAAATCCTAATTTTTTAGTTTCGTATTTACCTTTATAATTGTTTGTTATAACAACAATCAATACAATGATCCCTGCAAACAAGTGTATTAGATGAAGTACCGTAAGTACATATAAAAAAGAAGTTGTTATGGTGCTTTGAGCTCCTGTAAAAAAATAACCTTGAGAAATCAATTCTTTAAAACCAGAGAACTGAGAAACTATAAAAATTATTCCTAATCCAAAAGTTATAAAAAGCCATAAAGAAGTGTTAGAAACATTGTTCTTTTTAACATTTTTTTTTGCAATCCAAATAGAAATGCTACTTAACAATATTACTATTGTACTTATAGTAAAAGCTATAGGCAATTCAAATTCTTTTAACCAATCTGGTCTTGACTTACTAACAATATATGCACTTGTAAGTCCAGCAAAAGTCATTGATATACTTAGCATTGAAAATAAAAGCATCATTTTTTTTGCTTTTATAGTCTTTAAACGATTTTCATCTTGACTTAGATCCATATATATATATTATCTATTACATAGATTATCTGAACTAAAGTCAAACAAAATATACTAGATTTAAACAATTTTTTTGCAGCATTAGTTGACATCTGATTATAAAGATTAATCGAATAATAAAGCATTGCTAATCCAACTAACCCAATTAAAAAAGCAGAAAATATGGAAAGATGAAGATCTCCCGTTAAGCCACTTAAAGGAAGCAAAGAAATCATTATCATCCATATGGTATAAAGAATAGTTTGAAGTGCAGTAGCTTTATCTTTCTTTTTAGTTGGGAGCATATTAATTCCTGCTTTTTTATAATCATCATGAAGCATCCATCCAAGTGCCCAAAAATGAGGAAATTGCCAAAAAAATTGAATTGCAAATAATGTTCCTGCTTCAATACCAAAATTATTTGTAGCAGCTACCCAACCAAGCATAAAAGGAATTGCTCCTGGAAAAGCTCCAACAAAAACCGAAAGAGGTGTTTTGGTTTTTAAAGGCGTATACATGCATGTATATATAAAAATGGAAATGGCCCCAAAAAGAGCTGTTTTAGCATTTATTTTATATAAAGCAACCGTTCCGATTAATGTTAACAATACTGATAAAATAAATGCTGAAGAAACCGAAGTCCTACCTGAAGGGATAGGTCTGTTTTTTGTTCTATCCATCAATGCATCTAAATCTTTCTCAATTATTTGATTAAAAGAATTAGAAGCCCCAACCATACAATACCCTCCTAATACAAGGAGAATAATTACGGAAATATCGTAAGTGTCTAAAGCTATTAAGTATCCTGCTAAAGAGGAAAAAACTACACTAATAGCTAGCCTGGCTTTAGTTAATTCCAAAAAGGCTTTAAAGCTTTGCCTAATAATATTATCCGTTGATTTTGACTGTGATTTGTATAAACTAGTAGCCATAGATTTAATAGGGCGCAAAGTTAAAACAGAATAGTAGAGAAAACAATTATTTAATTGATATTCTAAGTCTTTAAAAAGTTTTTATTGAAGTCTAAAGGTAATTGGAATGCTAAATGGAACCCTAACAGGCCTTCCTCTTTGTCTTCCAGGTGTCATTCTAGGTAATTTAGCAATGATTCTCTCCGCCTCTTTTTCTAAATTTTTATCTGGTCCTCTAGTTCTAATTCCACTTATACTTCCATCTTTTCCAATCATGAATTGAACAAAAACCCTGCCCTGAATACCCATTTCTTGAGCTATTTCAGGATATCTAAAGTTTTTATTAATATGCTTTTGTATCTTCTCTTGAAAACATTGCCTTCTTTGAGATTTAGGAACCCTTTCACAGCCAGGAAATAATGGAACATCTTCAATGATTGCAAAAGGTATATCCATATCCATCTCTTCCTCTAAAACCTCCACTTCCTCAACCACTTCTTCTTGATCAGTTTCAGTTGATTCAATTATAGTCTCTTCTATCTCTTCCTCATCTTCCACTACTTCGATAATTTCTGGAGCTGGTGGTGGTGGTGGTGGTGGTGGTGTTTTAATTTGCTCAGTAATTGGAATCTCTTCATCATCATCATTATCAACATTTAATGATTCTAGATCATATCGCCTTTCATAACTTTTAAATTCAATTGCTTGCCATGAAATAAATAGCACAAGGCATAATCCTACAGCAAACATCAAACTACTGTATTTTCTTAAATCTGCCTGAGGATTCTTTTTACGTTGCATATTTTAATTTTATTCTTAAGCTAAAATAATTTTTTTTTTTTAAAATGAAAGCTAAGTCACTTTATTTTTAATAATATAAATGTAGCTAACAAAAATTCCCAATACAATCCCAATACAATTTGCAATCATATCAGCAATCTCAAAATATCTGCCAATGGGTAAAATACCTTGTAATAATTCCGTTGTTAATGCAGTAAATAAAACAAGGAAAGAGTAATTCCATTTAATTTTATTAGATTCTAAAAACCCTAACCGTATCCACATAACAGACATAATAAAATATGCAATCAAATGAAGAGATTTGTCGGATAAGCTAAATTCTGGAAAAGGAAGTTCTGGGATTGGTATTAAAGAAACACAAATAATTAATAATGTATAGCATATTGTAATTTTTTTAAACACAACTATCCAATTAATTTTTTATATGAATCTGAATCTAAAAGATCTTTTAATTCTTCAGGGTTTTCTATTTCCATACGAATAATCCATCCTTTTTCGTAAGGGTCTTCATTAATTAGTTCAGGGTTATCTTCTAAGTTTTTGTTTACTTCTAATACCTTTCCAGAAACTGGTAAAAATAAATCTGAAACAGTTTTTACAGCCTCAACTGACCCAAAAATTTCTTCTTTTCCCAAACTTTCTTCAAGTGTTTCAATTTCTACATAAACAATGTCTCCCAATTCGCCTTGAGCATAATCTGTGATTCCAATTTTGGCTTGATTTCCTTCAACTTTAACCCACTCATGATCTTTGGTATATTTTAATTCAGATCTAATTTCCATTTTTTAATTTTTTGTTTTGCAATTTATAAAAATTCTTTCATAAAAAACTAATCTCCGAAATTATATCTTAATGTCATTCCTGATCTGATTGTTGTTTGAGGAAATGCTGTAGAAATAGCAAACTCTGAAAACAGATGGTCATAAAAAAATACTGCGTTAAAGCTTTTACTTAAAGCGTAATCTGCAGAAAATTTAATAGACCATATTGTTTGGCCTGCAGTAACTTTATTATCAACAATATCTAAGTTCCTAATAATGGTAATATTATCACGTAAACTTACATCTGCTTTTATATTTAAATCTCCTTTTGAAACAGTTTGCCTTCCTCCATAGCTGTTTCTAAATTGTAAATCCTTTATTCTATATCCAAATCCAATTGAATAATCCATTCCATCTGTTTCAGTTAATAAATTATTATCTAAACTTAATGAAAGAGCTCTGTCTTTTTTTAATTCCATAATAACTCTTATTGAATTTTTTAGTTCCATATCCACTTTTAATAAAGGATTGAATTGTTCCACAAGATTTACATTAGTATACAGTATTTCATTTAAAAAATTGCCTGAAGCGTCAGTTAATTGATTATTAGATAAATCAAATTCCAGATTTGATTTGAAATTATTTAAAGTATAGCTTGACCTATAAGAATGTCCGATACTAAATCTTTTAAACCTTTCTTTAAAGAAATCAAGGTTAATTAATCCTGTATATTGTATAGACCAATTGGGAAGTGGCGCGCTTCTAATTGCACTTAAAGAAACGCTATTAGGGTCTTTACCTGAATATGCTGAAATAAATGATGGGATTAAAACAGATTGATTGTTTTTTCCATATCCTTGGGGGAAACCAAATTCATCTAATCCGTTTGAATTTCCATTAATAGCAGCCAATCTATTTGCAATGATTAGTCTATTTTTTTGAAATGTTTCAAAAGTTTTTGAATTATACTGATCACTACTATTAAAGGCAGTATTAATTAAAATAGTTGAAATAGCAAAGTTCCCAGAAATATTTGGGTTGAGTGCATTATATTGATTATTTATTACTTGATAATTTTCTGAAAAACTCTCAGAATAAACTCTATTAGCATTTATGTCAATTTTAAAATCTTCAATCCAACTTATTTCAGCAACTAAATCAAACTTTGTATTATGTACCTGTGTATATTGTTCATTAAAACTTGGAAAATTTGTTAGCCATCCATTTTTAGCAGCCTCATACCTAATATCAGATTGACTTCCAAAAACAAAGGCCAGTGAAGGCCTTGAAGTCCCAAGGAAACCTAAAGATTGAGTATATCCAGGTAAAACTTGGCCATTATTTTCTGCATAATTTAACTTAAGTCTTGATAATCCCGTTGCTAAACCAATAAATGAATTTATAATTTTATCTTTTGTTTTTTTAGGTTTTTTCTTTTTTTCTAAGCCAATATTTCTATAAAACTTTGACATATTAAAAGAAGCATTCATTGAATGTGAATTTGCATTTTGAATAGTATTAACTCTTCCTAAAACATTCCCTAATTCATCTTCAACTTGAGCCATAGCATCGGAGCCTCTTTCCCAGTTAAAATCTCCGGAATAATTATAATTACTTGAAATAAAATCTATAAAAGGGAATAGCTTAAAAGGCAAATCATAACTTAGTCCAAATGATTGATTATGAGAATTAGTTTCTCCAGTATTCCAAAATCCATCCCATATTTCCAGTTCCTTATTTACAACAATATTACCTTCAGAATCATTTTTATAATAATTTTTTACTATACTATTGTTAGATGCTGAAAAATCTAATCTTAATGAATTAGTTAAATTTTGACTTAGGTTTAAGTCCCAATCAAAAAGAAAATTTCTTTGTTGTATATCAGGTAAAGCAATTTGTTTTGAAGAATCTGCACCTTCAATATAAACATCTCTAAAACGTTGACTATTAAAAGTTCTATTTATATTTGAACTGAATGAAATACTGGATAACAAAGGGTTAATATTAAATTCACTAAGCCATTTCAAGTATTTATTTTCACTTATAAAAGCAATTGATTTAAACGGAGAGATCACAAAAGGATTAAAATTAAAGCTATATTGAATTCCAGCTCTTACCGTTTTTCTAGTAAGATTTTCTATTTCATAATCATGCTCTACTTCTTGATTATAGCTGTACGAAAAATCAAAATTTTCAATATCATAAATTTTTTCTTTTTGACCCTCTGATCTATTTTTTTTCAACCCCATTAAACTGATATTTTTAGTTTGTTTAAATGAAATTGCTTGTTCTCTAATAGAATCTCTTTGACTTTTTCTTTTAGCAGTATCTAGTCGATCATTTAGCTTAATATCTTGATAAAACGGGTCATACTCAGGAGTTGTGATTTGTTGATTTATCGTATAGGCTAAAGGAATTTGTATTCCCCATTTTTCAGGCAAAAATTTTCCAAAATTGGCACTACCTACAAAGCCATACTGTTTAAATTCTTCCCTACTTCTTTGATTTGGTGTTTTATCAATTGAGCCAAATCCAATAGTTGACATCTTTCCGGAAAAAGAAAATTTTGCTACATCTGCTATGTTAGCATCTAAAGATCCTAAAGCAGCCCAGCCTCCTTTTCCATCAATTTCTGATAATCTTAATTCATTAAACCAAACTTCTCCAGAAAGATTATCTCCATTTTGTGTAGATGGGTTTTTTACCCCAATCATTAAAGTTTTTATTCCTCCAATTGTAGGATTTCCTTTAATAGCAAACTTATATTTTTTCTCTCCTGGCAAACTAGAAATAGAAGAAAATTCATCAATAATTTCAAGATCTTCATTAAAGTATAAAACTTCAGATAAGTTAGAACTTTTAGATATTGTTAAAGCTTTTAATTTAGTTAATGTTTCTAAAGAAAAATCAATAGAGTTTGATTCTGGCTCCCAGACTTGTTCAGCACTAAACCTATTAGAAGATCCCTGACTAAATGCCGTTGGTTTTAACGGAACTTCAATTTGATAGTAATTATCTGTGAAATCTGAGCCAAGGCGAATAAACCCAACTAGTCTTCTGTCAAAATCTTCTGAAGCACCTTCGCCAGGTAATAATGGGCTGCCCTCAATAGATTCTGCATGTATAAACATTTTTAAACTCTTATATTGCCTCATGTCAAAATCTAAGTTTTTATAAACTGCCCTTGAGTCTTTAGGATGGAGATCTATAACTTTAATTGACATAGACTGTTCATTCTGTCTTATAATTGAACTATTCGAGTTTATTTCTTCTCTTTGAACACCAGGAGGGAGTATATAATTAATTGGTACTCTATTTTCATTTTCTAAAATATTTACTGATCCAATATCAAATGATGTGTCAGGGTAAGTTATATTTTCTTTATTTAAATTTTTAGAATATCTTTTCCAATCTGTTCTAACTAAATCTAAAGTTCCGAATCTGAATGTAATAGGATTAGAGAAATCTTTTAAAACAATTCTCATAAAACGAATAGATCGTAAATTATCTATTCCATTTACTGCATTAAAATAAGGACTATACTTACTACTCTTATAAAATTGTTCAAAAACCGGCACCTTAAACTGAATCCACCTAGTAATTTTTGTTTGTCCATTTGGGAGCTCTACTTTAACATTATTTCTTATATCACTAATAAAAGGATGGTTTCCAACATCCATATTTTTTTTAATAGGTATTTTATATTCAAAATAACTATCTATAGTATTCATTGTATTGTCTTGATTTACATCTTCAGTATCAGGAATATTTGTCGATCCTCTATTGTTGTTAGAAGATGAAATAGGCGAGTTCCCCTGTGTTCCATTATAATTCTTATATCTATTCAATATCCCACCTTGTGCGCTTAAATAATATTCGTAATTGTCTCCAGCAGGATCATCATTAGAACCATTAAAATATCTATCTAATTCATCTTTGTCATTTAATCCATCATAACCCAAATCCTGAACTAATCTATTATTAGCTTCCGAATCAAAAGAATATACTAATGATTGTGTGGCTGGAGAAACTCCCCAATTTGAGTTATTAATTATTTGTTGTGAATTTTGTGTTGGAAGGCCATTTTCATATAATTTTTTACCATCTTTTAAAATATCTTCAGATATACTCCCTAAATTAAAAACTAAAGTACCTAGATCATTATTAGCAGAAAGATTATCTTCAAAGGTGTCTAATAACCAAAATTGAATAAACTCAACATTAGATTTCTCAAAATTTGTAGAATTAATTTTTCTAGTAATTCCTGCCCAATTATTTTCTAAATCTTGAACAAATAAATTATTATTATTATAAGGACCTTTTTCATTTGGAATATAATTTAAATCGAAAGTGTTTTGAATTCTCGATTGCCCTTCAATTAAGTCCTGTTGTGGAAAAATTTCATCAATAAAAATTCTTCTTGTTTCATTTTTGGACAATTCATTATCATCAATTCCTAAGGGCCTTTGCCTTGTATAAAAAATTGGGTCAATATTGTACCATGCTAATTTAGCTCTATAATAGCCTAGCCTTAAGTCATCTATTTCAAATTCTGAGCCCTTAACATTTAGAGGGACACTTGAAAGGTTCCAAGAAAAAGTATCCTTTAAGTCTATGTTTGTTTCTGCACCTTCAAAATCATCAACATAAACAGTAGCACTATTTTCATATCCCGAATTCTTTGGTTTTCCTGCATGCAAATATGCCACTTCACCCTTGACAGAAATTACTGATGGCGTTCTTGTTCTTACATTCGGCAATTTATTAGCTAATCTTGTTAAAAAAGGAACTTCTGATGAGAAAACTCCATTTACTCCAATCATTGTATTATTAACAGGCTCAACTCCATAATTTGCTTTTTGGCTTATTGACCTCTCACTTAAATTCATTAAAGAACCCCCTAAAATGAAATTATCGTTAAATTTATGTTCAACATTAATTCCTGAAAACCTTTTTTTCTGTTGAGCAAAAAATGAATTGCTTTCAGTAGAAATTTCAATAGGTATATTAGAGCTTTTAAGCGTCTCATCTAAAATCATAACCCTTCCTGCTTGGTAATTAACTGTATAATCTATTCCTTCTTGAAGTAACCTTCCTCCTGCTGTAACCTTTACCGATCCTCTAGGAACATTGAATTGCCCTATAGCTATCCCGCCAGAATCACCTGAAGTTTTATAGGACCCTTTCAATTGAAACTTGTTTTTTTCTATTTTTTCCTCAGCTCCAATTTTAGATAAACTGTAAATCTCTTGATAAACATATTTTTTTTGATTTACATTATAGGAATCATAATTTTCATAATTTTCTATTGTTGAACTTGCATTTTTTAGCTTATTAAAAAGAAATTCTCCAAAAGGCTCAACAGAAGTAAAAATTATTAAACCATTTTTAGAATCAATGGTTAAGTCAGGAACAAAATCAAAAAAGCCATCCCCTCCATTTTGGATATCATTGTTCATGTTTAAATTATCGAAATTAAATACAGATAATAAAGTTTTTCCTTCAATTGATGATGGCCAAATAGATGCATCTATAGCCTCGATATAGTTCAATGGAGATGGATTGGAATAAAAAATATTTAATTTAAAATCATCTTTGTTGATTTGATATGAGCCAATAGAATAAATATTTTTCATCATCAAATTCCATACTGGCTGATTTATATTTGTTAAACTACTCTTTAGCATTTTAACAATTAAACTATTATTTGAAATTTGAAGTTGATTATTGTTTTGGTATAGATTAGTTGCATCAATTCCATCATTTGCAAATTCTCCAACTTGAAAAACTTGACCTCCAACCGTATATTGGTATGCTACTGCTAAAATTTCATCATTATTTAAAGGCTGATTTAAAGAGATGTAACCTAATTTTTCATGTAATTTATATTCATTTAATTCTAATTTTCTTGCGTTTTCTAAAACTGAATAATCATTTCCTTCACTTACTAAATTTGAAATGGTTCCAAACCCTTTTTTTACAGAGGATATTTCTCTAATTGCAGAATTTAATAATCCACTTCCAATGGTAGACGGATCAAATTTATTTACTGAGTTATCAGGATAAACATTGTTGCCTGGTTTTGTTATAAAATTAGGAAGAAAATCATCTATTTTTGTTTTATTAGGATCCGATTCTGCTAGATCTTGTAGGGCCAATATATTTCTAACATTCTGAGTTTGATTAACTCTATTTGTTACCCATATTTCAACTCTTGTTATATTAACTTGAGTATTTAAATATGGATTTGTTTTAAGAGTTTTATCATACTTGTCTCTAAAATATTGACCTAAAAAGAAATGTCTATTTTCATCATAATCTAATGGAGAAATCGAAAATTCCTCAAAACTTCCATCTCCTTTTGCTAGAACAGTTTGAGATTGAGACCTTTGTTCAGATAAAACAGTGGTCACTTTAGTATTCCCAAATTTTAATTCCGTTTTAAATCCAAATAAACTTTGTGCTCCAGAAATTAAAGATCCACTTAAGGGCATATTTACATTCCCCAGTTCAATTTTTTGTATAATATCATCCTCAGTTGGAGTATAATCCAATTTTAATAGATTCTGAAAATCAAAAGTAGATTGAGTGTCATAATTTGATGCTATAGTTAATCTCTCTCCAATTTTACCATTCATGCTTAAGCTAATGGCCTGGTTAAAATCAAGACTAATATTGCTCTGGTTTCTGCTAGAAAGGGAAGGGTTATCTCTTTTTTGATATCTAGCTCCAATATCCATAGATATAGATCCTTGTGGGGTAAGCTCTATTTCGTCTCCTCCAAAAATTGTTTCAAAAAAATTAGAATTTAAATATAAATCTGGAAGCAAATTTTTAAGCTTTGTCGATTCATCTGAATCTTCATCCTCTAACAATTTTAACTTGTCCTGAAAATAATTTTTAATATTATTATCTCTTACTAATTTCCTATACTCACTTGGGCTTAATAACAAAGGTATTCCTACATCAATTTCTCCTGCCTTAGTTGTATAAATATATTTATCAATTAAAGGGTCATATGTATATTTAGAAATAAAAAAAGAAGGAGGTTTAAGTTTAAATTTTCCTAAATAAACAGTATTACCTATTGTGTCTAAATTAATTATCTTTTGACCTAATAGATTATGATTGTATAATGCGACTAAGAAAAATGAAAATAAAAACATTTTTCTTTTAAAAGAAACCTTAATCAATACTTTACATTTTTTTTAATGCACCTTTAATCAATTCTTCCACAGACAATTCGGGAGAATTATTAAGAAGCATTTCAATTACCCTACTAGTTTGTTTTCTGCTGTATCCTAGTACTTCTAATGCTGATAACGCTTCATCTTGATTTGTATTGTTAATATTTCCTATAAATTGATCATTTTCTGAAATTAAACTTACTTTATCTTTTAAATCTATAATAACTCTCTGTGCTGTCTTCAATCCTATTCCTTTGACAGATTGAATTGTAGAAACATCTCCTGAAATTATTGCACTTTGAATTTCATTTGGACTAAGAGAGGACAGCATAGTTCTAGCAGTACTAGCACCTATTCCTGAAACAGATATCAATTGGCGAAATAAGTTTCTTTCTGTTTTTTCAAAAAATCCAAATAAAGTATGTGAGTCTTCTTTAACTTGAAGATGTGTAAATAAGCTAATACTTTCCGAATCAGTTAATTTAGAAAATGTATTTAAAGATATATTTACTAAATATCCTACTCCATTACAGTCAATCACAACTTCAGTGGGCGACTTTTCAACCATTCTGCCTTTTAATTGTGTAATCATTCTTTTAATTTAGCTTTCTTTTGAGCATCTACTACAGCTACTGCTGACATATTTACCATTTCCTCTACACTGGCACCTAATTGTAATACATGAACTGCCTTAGACATCCCCATCATAATTGGGCCTATAGAGAGTGCTCCATCTAATTCTTTAATTACTTTATAATTAGTGTTTGCAGAATCTAAGTTTGGAAAAATTAACGTATTAACATTTTTTCCTGAAAGTTTAGAATATGAAAATTTATCTTTAAACATTTCCTTATTTAAAGCAAAATCTGATTGAACTTCACCATCTACATTTAGCTCTGGAAAATTTCTATGTAAAAACTTGACAGCATGGTTAACTTTTAAAGCCATGGCATGATTAGATGAGCCAAAATTAGAATATGATAACATAGCTATATTTGGTTCCATTCCAAACATTCTCACAGTTTCTGCAGTCATTTTAGCTATAATAGCCAAATCTTTAGCACTTGGATCAATATTTATGGAAGTATCTGAAAGAAATAAAGGTCCTTTACTAGTAATCATTAAGTTGGTAGTCGCTACTTTATTAATTCCAGTGGCTTTACCTATAACTTCTAACATTGGTTTTACCGTTACTGGATAACTTCTAGAATATCCTGATATTAACGCATCTGCATCTCCATTTAAAAGCATCATTGCAGAATATAAATTTCTTTGTTTCATTTTATTAACCGCTTCAAACAAAGTAACCCCTTTTCTTCTTCTAATTTCCCAATATTTCTGTCCATATAATTCTCTATTTGAAAGCTCTTCATCAGACTTTGGATCAATGATTGGTATATCATCCTCAAATTCAATCTGAGACTTTAGTTCAAGTATTACTTCTTTATCTCCTAATAAAATTGGGTAGCCTATTCCTTCCTCATGAACAATTTGTGCTGCTTTTAAAACATCTAAATGATCTGCTTCTGCAAAAATTATTGATTTAGGGTTTGCTTTTGCTCTATTAGTAAGAAGTCTTACAATTTTCTTGTCATTTCCTAATCTTGAATGTAATTGTTCTTCATATTCTTCCCAACATTTAATAGGATCTTGTGCAACTCCCGATTCCATAGCCGCTTTTGCAACTTGAGGCGGAATTTTAGTAATTAATCTAGGATCAAATGGCTTTGGAATTATATAGTTTTTTCCAAACGCAAGCTTTGTCTTATCATATGCTATATTAACAAATTCTGGCACTGTTTCTTTGGCTAGAGAAGCTAATGCTTTTACTGCAGCCATCTTCATTTTATCATTAATTTTTGTTGCCTTAACATCTAAAGCACCTCTAAAAATAAACGGGAACCCTAATACGTTATTGACTTGATTTGGATAGTCAGATCTTCCTGTAGCCATAATAATATCATCTCTCGTTTTCATTGCTAAATCGTATCTTATTTCCGGATCTGGATTAGCCATTGCAAAAACTATAGGATTTTTTGCCATAGATAAAAGCATTTTAGAAGTAAGCATATTTGCTTTTGAAAGTCCTATAAAAACATCCGTTTTTTTAATAGCTTGTTCAAGTGTGTTAATTTTTTTGCTCGTTGCAAATTCTTTCTTTTCAGAAGATAAATCTTTCCTGTTATCTCTGATAACTCCCTTGCTATCGGTCATAATAATATTCTTAGAATTTAAACCAAAGGCTTTATACATTCTTGTACAAGATATTGCTGCTGCACCCGCTCCACAAACTACCATTTTAACATCTTCGATTTTTTTTCCAGCAATTTCCAGTGCATTTAATAATGCTGCACAAGAAATTATTGCTGTACCATGTTGGTCATCATGCATTACTGGTATATCTAATTCTTCAGATAGTCTTTTTTCTATTTCAAAGGCTTCAGGAGCCTTGATATCTTCCAAATTTATTCCGCCAAAAGTTGGGGAGATATTTTTGACAGTTTCAATAAACTTCTCAGTATCCTTAGCGTCAATCTCAATATCAAAAACATCAATTCCTGCAAAAATTTTAAATAATAATGCCTTTCCTTCCATTACTGGCTTAGAAGCTTCTGGACCTATGTCGCCAAGCCCTAAAACCGCTGTTCCATTTGATATTACAGCAACTAAGTTTCCTTTAGAGGTATATTTGTATACATTATTAATGTCTTTCTCTATTTCTATGCATGGGTGTGCAACTCCAGGAGAATATGCTAGAGACAACTCCCTTTGAGTATTGTATTTGGTTGTAGGGATCACCTCAATCTTGCCAGGTTTTGGTTTAGCATGGTAAACTAATGCTTCTCTTCTATTTTTACTGTTTTTCATTTATAAAAAAGATTGTGCCTATTCCTATTCTAATTTATAAATTTATAAAAAGGATATTCAATTACATAGAAAAACGAAACTATTATCAGATTATTTAAAAATCAGATTTCATTTTTTTTCTTTAACAAAAAACGAAATAGCATTCTTTATTTTTAAATATAACTCTTAAGTTTACACAAAATTCCATTAGACGTTTGAAAAAATCATTTCTATTACTGTTTTTAGTATTGATTGCTTCTGGAGCTCAAGCTCAACTTAGCAAGGTTCATTATATCCCTCCTATGGCTGCTACTGATGATCCTGGAGACCAGTGGATGTATATCTCTACACCTAGTGAAAGTGGAGTAAAATACACAGTTAAAATTGGTGGAATTTTAGGTGCAACAAATGAGTCAGGAACCATATTTGCTGAAGGTGAAGTTTCTAATTCTAATCCTGCAGTAATTGAATTAGCTCAAGATCCTGGTAATAATAATGGTTGGTGGAGTAACCTTTTTGTAGAATCCTCAGAAACTGAACAAGTTTTAAATAAAGGTTTTATAATCGAAGCTGAAGCTGAAGTTTATATTTCTGTTCGAGCAAATTCTGATGGTCAACAATATCAAGCTGGAGCTCTAGTAAGCAAAGGAAAACCTGGGTTAGGGACCAGATTTCGTGCTGGAATGTTGCAAAACCAAAACACTTCTCACATTGGTTTTATTTCAGCAATGGCAAGCGAAGATCTAACTGAATTAACTTTTAGTTTTACAAAAAGCATGGAAACAATTGGAGGTCCTAAGATTATAGGATCGCCCTTAGTTGTTTCTTTAAATAAAGGGGAGAGCTACATATTAGCAAGTCAAGGCGGATCAGGAAACGAACTAATAGGAACATTATTAACCTCAAACAAACCAATAGCAGTAAATACTGGTTCTGCTAGTGGAAGTTTTGCAACTCAATCAGGAGGTCAAGATTATGGTATAGATCAAATAGTTGGGTCTGACTTAGTAGGATCAGAATATATCTTTATAAGAGGAAATGGATATGATGGGTGGGAAAATGTATTAATTATTGCTGATCAAGATAATACAGAAATTTTAGTTAATGGAGAATCATATGGAACAATTGCTAAAGCTGGAGACTACTTTTTAATTGAAGGAGATAA
>ENA-UZWW01001982-UZWW01001982.1-metagenome-genome-assembly--contig:-Day-5--50m-contig-1982_pt1 | contig 48462 bp, 47 predicted proteins | sample MGYA00260348_ERZ794908 | MGnify/ENA metagenome assembly ERZ794908
TTTCAAGCAAATGGTTTGTGCTTTTCCGTTGATTCAAAGGTTGTTAACCCTCCTTCCTTAAACAATATATTTAAAGAAATTTCGACAGATTTAGAGTCTGTTACAAGAACTGATGGTGATTTAATTGATTGGTCAAATCAAGGTGTTATGTTACTAAATTCTGTTTTAACTGTTGAAAGTGGATTACCTGGTAGTCATGCAAATAGGGGATGGGAAATATTTACTGATAATGTGATAAGAAAAATTTCTGATAAAAAAGAAAATATAGTATTTATGTTATGGGGAGGATACGCTAAAAAGAAGGAATCATTAATAAGAAACAATAATCACCTAATATTAAAATCAGGACATCCATCACCATTAAGTGCAAACAAGGGTTATTGGTTTGGAAATAAGCATTTTAGCAAATGTAATGACTACTTGATTAAGAATAATTTAAGCCCTATTAAATGGGTTTAAATATTTTTTTTAACTTAATTTTTATAAATTTGTATAATAAATAAAATTATTATGCTAATCACCACAACAGAGACAATACCAGGAAAAAATATTTCTGAAATTTTAGGAGTAGCTAGAGGATCTACCGTTAGGGCTAGAAACATAGGAAAAGATATTTTTGCTTCTTTCAAGAACCTAGTTGGAGGTGAGATAGAAGAATATACCAAGCTTCAAGCAGATTCAAGAGAACAAGCTTTATCAAGAATGATTGATGATGCTCATAAACTTGGTGCAAATGCAATTGTAAATGTTAGGCTTATGACTTCTGTTATATCACAAGGAGCTGCTGAAGTATTAGCTTATGGCACTGCCGTTAAAACTAACTAAAATATATATATGACAATTAATAATATTTTTTGGGGGATATGTTTAATTTTAATTATTGCCGCTATTATTAACAGGTTTTTAAAGTCTAAAAAAGATAATTTCAACAAAAGAAATAATTAATATTATATTTGAAAATTAAATTTTTAAAGCTATGTTAAAATTCTTTCAATTTTCAGGGACAATAAGTGGAACAACATATTTCTTAAGAATGTTGTTTACCATATTACTTTCTATACCAGGAATTATTCTAATTTTTTCTTTTTTCGGTAGTTATTTAATGAATGAAGGTTTTATAGATATGAATAACCCTGAAGGTTTTGATCAATTAGCTTTTCAGGAACAAATTGAAGCAAATCCTGAAGAGTTTTTTAGTAATTTGTGGTCTTCTTTCTCATCAGGGTGGATCATTAGCCTTATTATAGCTTTTTTACCTGCTATGTGGTTTACTTTAGCCTCCTATTACAAAAGAATTTCAGCATTGTTTTATGAAAACAGGAATAACATCTTTGCAATTATAATAGGATTTGAGGTTATTGCTGATGCAACAACATTTGGTGTTTTAAGTTCTATAAGTTTCCTTTCAACTACTTTTTCAGTAATTTCTATATTAATATTCTTGTTTTTAATTTTTAAGAATTCCGATATAGATAAAGATGATCACGAAGGTTAACCTCCGATTCTTTTTACAGAATGTCCCATATCTATTAATATAGACATAATCTTATCTCTATATTGACCTTGAATAATTATTTCCCCATCTTTAATAGATCCGCCAACTCCACATTTATTCTTAAGAATTTTAGCTAAGTCTTTCATCTCATTTTTTGTTCCCTTGAAACCTTTAATAAGAGTAACAGGTTTTCCTGCTCTTCCTTTTATACTATAATGAGCCTCTAAAGACTGTTTCATTAATTTATTTTTTTTATTAATTGCAACAGAGCTGATAGAAGATATTCCTGAAGGATTTATTAATGATTTTAGATCAGAAAGTGAAGAGAATTTTTTCATTCTTTTTTCATAACTCCGATATCAATCAATCTGTTAATTAAAAAATCATGTGCTGTGATATCATCAAATTTTTTAGGATTACTTTCATCAATGCAATTTTCTAGAACATTTAGCTTCATTGATCCAATAGGGTGTAGGAAAAAAGGAATAGAATATCTTGATTTTCCCCATAATTCTCTTGGTGGATTGATTACTCTATGAATTGTAGATTTTAATTTATCATTAGTATATCTAGAAAGCATGTCACCTACATTGATTACAATTTCATCATCGGCAGCAATTGCATCAATCCATTCTCCTTTATTATTTTTAACCTGCAAACCCTTTCCATGGGCACCCATTAAAAGGGTAATAAGATTAATGTCTCCGTGTGCAGCTGCTCTAACAGCTTTTTTTGGTTCTTTATTAATAGGAGGATAGTGAATAGGTCTTAGGATACTATTACCATTTATAACAAATTTGTCAAAATGATCTTCTTCTAAGTCTAAAAATATAGAAATAGCTCTGAGTACATATACAGCCGTTTTTTCTAATGCTTTGAAAGTTTCTTTTCCTGCCTTATTAAATTCAGGAAGCTCATCAACAATAATATTATCAGGATAACTATAATTTTTGTTTTGATTATCTAAAAACTGCCCAAAATGCCAAAACTCTTTTAAATCACCTTCTTTTTTCCCTTTTGCATGTTCTTTTCCAAAAGAAGTATAACCCCTTTGTCCTTTATAACCATCAAATTCGTATTTATCTTTTGTTTCTTGAGTTAAATCAAAGAACTTTTTGATCTGTAGATATAAATTATCTATATTATCTTTTGTAAGAAAATGCCCTTTTAAAGCAATGAAACCTATCTCCTGGTAAGCCTTTCCAATTCTTTTTACAAAATCTTTTTTTAAAGTATCATTATTAGATAAAAAATTAGATAAGTCTAAAGAAGGAATATTAGGCATAATCAAATAATTTCATTTAAGTCTATATAATCAAAATTAAAAGCATCAGCAACAGCCTTATAAACAATTTTACCATTAATTATATTTAAACCTAATCTCAAAGACATATCATCATTACAAGCATTCTTCCAACCTTTATTAGCAATTGACAGACCTCTACTTATGGTAGCATTAGTCAATGCTTCTGTTGAAGTTACAGGAACTGCACCAGGCATATTTGCTACACTATAATGAAGGACGTTATCAATAATATAAGTAGGGTCTTTATGAGTAGTTGGGTGTGTAGTTTCAAAACAACCTCCTTGATCAACAGCTACATCTACTAAAACAGTACCTTTATTGAGGTGTTTTAACATTTTTTTGGTAATAAGATTTGGTGCTTTTGCACCAGGAATTAAAACTGCTCCAATAATTAAATGAGCATTTTTTATTGCTTCTAGTATATTATAAGTGTTTGAAAATTGAGTGTTAACATTTTTAGGCATAATGTCATCTAGTTTTCTTAACCTATCTAAACTAATATCAAAAATTGTAACATTTGCACCTAAACCAGCAGCCATTTTAGCTGCTTGTGTTCCAACAACACCTCCTCCTAAGACTATCACATTGGCAGGTTTTACCCCAGGTACTCCACCTAACAAAATTCCATGACCACTTTGAGGTTTTTCTAAAAACTTAGCACCTTGTTGAGTCGCCATCCTTCCAGCAACCTCAGACATAGGAGTTAAAAGGGGTAGGGTATAATCATCATTTTGAACAGTTTCATATGCTATGCAAATTGCACCACTTTTTATCATTGCTTCAGTCAATCCTTTAGAAGAAGCAAAATGAAAAAAAGTATATATGATTTGATCTTTTTTGATTAAAGAATATTCTTGTTTTAATGGTTCCTTAACTTTAATAATCATCTCTGATTTAGAATACACTTCTTCAACAGAATTGCATATTTCAGCACCAATACTTGAATATAAACCATCTGAAAATCCACTTCCTAATCCAGCACCCTTTTCTACATAAACTGTATGGCCATTTCTAACAAAAGAATTAACCCCTGAAGGAGTCATGCCTACTCTAAATTCGTTGTCTTTTATTTCTTTAGGAATCCCTATTGTCATTTTAGTATTTCTAATTATGCATAGTTAATCACAATTAATCAATTTACAAAACTATTATTTCTACAAAGAACAGAAAGGTTACTCAAACAATTCCTTGTCAATAGAAGGAAATAATTTTAAAGCATTTTTATAATATATTTTTTCATATAAATATCATTTTTGCGTCAATCGAATTTCAACCTCATCACCTTCCTCAGGTTGAAAACGAATATAAAATACATCTTTTTGTGGTCTGGCATAACTAAGCTTTCGATGCGCACCTTGACTAATACCTTTAAATTCAATATAATTCTTTTCCATCTTAGTTAAAACAAACTTGTGAGCTTTAGTGTTAATAGGCGAAAGGGAATTATCAAAAAGTTGCAACTTAAGATTTAGTGTACCATTGACTTCTTTGATATGAATAATTTCTACAAAATCTGTTCCTGATTCATTTGTTGAACGAACTAACGCAACAATAGTACCTGAGCGAGGTGTAAGCCATGTTTCTTCCAGTATATTTCCATTAATTGGACCTTGCCAACTACCAGTAAGCCAAGCAAGGCTATCTACGCTAAGGGGTTTGCTAGTTTGGCCACACACAAAATTAATTACAAATAATATGACCCAGAGGTGTTTCATTTAACTATTTCTAATTATGCATAGTTAATCACAATTAATCAATTTACAAAACTATTATTTCTATAAAGAACAGAAAGGTTACTCAAACAATTCCTTGTCAATAGAAGGAAATAATTTTAAAGCATTTTTATAATATATTTTTTTCAAAACTTCATCTGGGAGATCAAGCCCATACATTTTCCAAAGACCGTGTCTTTTCCTATAGTAATCAAAATATTCATCTTTAGTTTCGAGAACTCTAAAATAAACATCAAATTCAGACTTCCTATATGTATCTTTTCCAAACATAACTCTATCTTGATAATCGATAAAAAACTGCCTTGCTCTTCTAGGTTGTCTTCCTAATTCACCTATTACTGCACCAAATTCTGTATAAACATTTGGAAGACTATCTAAATGTCTTTCCAACTTGTCTAAATTGTTTGCCATCCAACCCATATGTGCATTAATAAAAATAGTATTTGAATGTCTTTTAAACATATTGTATTGCTCTTGCATTACAGTATCAAAAGAGGGATATTTATCTTGAGGTCTAAAACTTCTAGGTTTTTGTCTAGCATGAAGCCATCTTTCATTATACTTGTCTATCGGATCAAAGAAAGGGGAGGGCTCACCAGAATGAATTAAAACAGGTATTTTAAGGTCTGCGCAAGCTTCCCAAATTGCTGAAAGCCTTTTATCATCTACCTTGACTCTATTTCCTTCAGAGTCTTTTAGATTAAGTCCTAAATTTTTATAAATTTTTAATCCAATAGCCCCGTCTTTAACAGCATTTTTTAGAATTTCAACAGATGAAGCAGCAAAATCTTTCTCATCTATTTTATTTAGATTAAGATTAACAAAAACACCAAATCTTTTAGGATAATTTTTTCTTACATTTTTTAATGATTTTGCAAGATTTATATCCATTAAAGATTGATTTCCAGAAAAAGTACCAAAACCTGAGCCACTGAGGTTAATCATATATTTCATGTTCAAACTATCCATTTCTTTTATAATACCAGAAAGATCTTTAACTGGCATGTCCCAGTGATGGCTATGAACATCAATGAATGGAAATTTAGATTTGTTTGTTGGATTTTTTGGAACAACTAAAGTAGAAATTGGAGAATATTCTTCAATATCCATTAGATTATTCTTTTTCTGAATTTTATCAATAACAAAATAGGAAATACCTCCAAATATTAAAACAATTATTAGAAGAGAAAATAAAAAGAGTAGGGCTTTTAAAAAATTTTTTAAAGAAAAAAACATTTTTATTTAAAAGGAATTTTAATTTCAGTAGTATCCCATCTTAATCTAATATTAGAATTTAAAGAATCAGTAACAAAATCTATAGTAAATTGTTCAATTGATTCATCTGTTTGACTGGAAGGAACAGTAATAGTAAAAAGATCTTTTTCAGAATCAGGTCTTGAAATACCAAAAAAAGCATCAGTACTGTTAAAAGTTATGTCCCAAGAATTTAAGCCTGGAATTGTATAAAGAGAATATTGACCAACAGAAAGTACATTATCATAAAAATTTAAATCAGAATTAGTATTAATAACAGTGTGTCTGTTGGCACCAGTTCTCCAATATTGATCAAATGGGACTAGGGCAGATTCAGATTCATTACCAAATATTAATCTTCCTTTTTTATAAGGTCTACTATATGTAATTGATATGTCTTTATCATCTACAGTAAACGAAACTGTATCAAGTGGACTTACGGGGTTAGTAATAACGTATGCTGCATATATTAAAAATAATGCTAATACAAGCAATAGGGTATATATAATTTTTTTCTTCATTTGTTTATATAATTAGTGATTCAAATACGATTTAACATAATATATATTATAGTTCAATTGCAATTAAACCTTCTTTACTTTACAAGCATTCATTCCTTTAGCTCCTCTGATTGTATCAAACTCAACCTTATCACCTTCTGTTATTTCATCAATACATTCACTTATATGAACAAAATACTTTTCCTGAGTTTCTGGATCAATTATAAACCCAAAACCTTTAGAATGATCAAAGAAATTAACTTTTCCAATAAAACCACTTGTTTTAACAGCTTCTCGCTTAGGAACACCAATTACAATGCTTTCTGCGCTTATTCTTTCTTTTTCTGCTGGATCTGGTGGTGTATCAGTGAAATTTCCGTTATAATCTACATAGACAAACTCATTTGTAACAATTTCTCCGCTTGCTTTAGCTTCTTTACGAGCTAGCATCTTTTTTCTTTTATCTTCCCTTTTCTTTAAACGTTTTTTTTCTTTCTCTAGTTTATTAAAAGTTTGTTGTGATTTTGCCATATATAATTTTAATCGCAGCAAAAATAGATATTTTATACTTTATATTAAAATATTAATAAAAAACTCCTTTAATAATCGGAATTTTGAAATAAATATTAATTTGAAAATATTCAAAAAATATAGATTATTCATTTTATTATATTATTAATAAGTTTGTAATGTAAGATTACATATATTATGTACAAATTTTTAAAATTTATTATTTGTTTTTTAATAATTTCAAATTATTCATTTGGACAAACAAATGATTCTATTCCAGATATAGATTATAAAAGATTTGGTTCACCATACTATCCAGAAGTTAAACTAGTTGAAGAAGATTCCCTTAAATGGCCAATGATATTTGATGTATCAATGGATTTTAAGGATATAAAAGATCTAGATGTAAAAAATAATTTCTTTATTGGGAAATTTGTTTTTGACATTTATTCTAAATATGATTTAGAATTTAACTCTATTAATGGTGATTCACTTGATCTATCTCATCCAGAGTGGGTTCAATTATATTTAAAAGAAAGTGAAATAAGATATTTTGGGCCCCTTGTATATGCAAGAAGAGATGTTTCTGAAGACTCCATACTATTTTATGGTAATAAATTTACAAAGAGTTCAATGTATGTTGAAAATGAATTTGATCACAGTTGGAATTTAGGTAATTATCCTTTTGATACTCAAAAGCTATTATTTGAATTTCAAAGCACAGTAGACACATCACTTGTTAAAATTCAACCAAGCAGTAAATACAAAAGTACATTTGAACCAATCATGAGAAATCTAACTGAAGGTTATCTTATAACAGATGTCACATACAGAAGTGATTATAAAACAAGTATGTCAACTGTATTACAAATGACACCAACTTTAAAAAGACCTGAAGTCACACAAAACTTTATAGTTGAATTAAATATTAAGAGAAAAGGTGGTGTTTTATTTTTTAAAATATTTACTGGAGGGATTCTTTCTTATTTCATTTCCTGTATGGTATTTCTTATTCCACTTAGAGAGTTAGAATCCAGAATTAACCTAGCTGTTGGTGGTATTTTTGGAGCAATTGGAAGTAGTGCATTTGTTTATGAAGTTCTTCCTGTAGTAAATGTCTTTACAAAAGCAGATGCTATTAACAATTTAATAATAGGAATGGTTGTTTTCAATATTTTAATACTTCTTTTACAACAGGGAACATTTAAAAGAATTAATGTTGATGGAAAATACCTATATGAAACTAATGAGATAAAATGGTTTAGAAATTTACAAGACAGTAAATTTTCATTTTTCTACTCTATCTTTGTATTTTTTGTTATACTAAGTGCTATACTACTTTGGTAAATTATTTTTATAACTACCCTACTCTATTATGGAATAAGAGGAGTTATGCCTGGACATTTATCCAATGCAATTAATAATAACAATCAAGGACCTTATTAATATTTATTGATTTCCTAATATTATTGGCAAACCATCTTTACTTGAACCAATAACAATAACCTTTGAGTTTGGTGATTCAGCAAGTTTTATTGTTGCTTCAATACCTTTATCTTTTAAAATATTAGTAGTAAGAGAGCTATTTAAAATTCTATTTGCATCTGCTTTACCTTTCGCATCAATTCTAACTTTTTCTGCTTCTTTTCTAGCTGATTCAAGTTTAAATTCATATTCCAGAGCCATTTGTTCTTGACTAAGTTTTCTTTCAATTGCTTGTTTTATTGTATTAGGCAAAGTAACATCTCTAACTAAGACATCATTAATCTGAACATACTGTGCTTCAACCCCTTTCTTCAGTTCATCATAAATTTCACTTTCTATAGCATCTCTTTTTGTAGAATAAAGTTGTTCAGGTGTATATCTACCAACTACACTTCTAGCGACAGCTCTAATATTAGGAACAATAACTATATCTAAATAATTAGAACCTTTTGTTTGGTGTAATAATCCTAACTTATCTGATTGCGGTTGATATAATACAGAAACATCAAGAGATATTTCAAGTCCATTTGATGAAAGTACTTGCATCTGACTTTCAAATACTTCTTGTTGTTTTACATTATATAGGTAAACCTTGTTCCAAGGAGCAATAATATGAAACCCTTCTCCTAGAGCTGGTTCATCAGTAACAACACCACCTCCAAATGTTCTAAATAACACACCAGCTTCTCCATAACCAATATTAACTGCTGATTTTACTAATACTATAAAAGTTACCATTACTATTACCACGACTGGCAATCCGATTCTGTTTAATTTTTCCATTTTTATTTGTTTTTAATTTAATTATTTATGTTAACATGCCGCCATCGACATTAATTACTTGACCTGTTATAAATGTTGAAAGGTCAGATGACAAAAATAAGCAAAGATTTGCAACATCTTCAGGTGTTCCTCCTCTTTTTAAAGGAATAATACTAATCCACTGATTAACAACATCCTGATTTAATTTATCTGTCATTTCTGTTTGTATAAATCCAGGTGCAATAACATTGGATCTTATGTTTCTAGAGCCAAGTTCTAAAGCAATTGACTTTGAGAATCCTATAATACCAGCTTTAGAAGCTGCATAATTAGATTGTCCAGCATTTCCTTTAACTCCAACGATTGAACTTATGTTTATTATACTTCCAGATCTGTTTTTAAGAAATGTTCTTTGAGTGGCCTTAACCATGTTAAAAACAGATTTTAAATTTACCTCAATAACCTTATCAAAATCGTCTTCATTCATTCTCATTAAAAGATTGTCTTTAGTAATTCCTGCATTGTTGATCAAAACATCAAAAGACTCAAAATCATTTAAAATATTTTCAACTAAAGTTTTAGATTCTTTAAAATTAGCTGCATTACTTTGGTAGGACTTACATTTTACTCCCAAATTAGATATTTCTTTCAAAAGGTCATTAGCAGCTTCAATTGATTTACTATAGGTAAAAGCTATATTGGCACCATTTTTAGCTAAAGTTAAAGCAATTCCTTTACCAATTCCTCTACTGGCACCAGTAACAATTACTGTTTTCCCTTTTAATAGATTCATAATCTAAATAATTCTTTAGTAAAATTAATAATTATAGTAGAATATCCGCTACTTTCTTACCTATTTCTGCAGGAGAATCTACAACATGAATTCCGCATTCTCTCATTACTTTCTTTTTAGCCTCTGCTGTATCATCTGCTCCACCAACTATTGCACCAGCATGGCCCATAGTTCTACCTTTTGGAGCAGTTTCTCCAGCTATAAAACCAACAATTGGTTTTTGATTATTGTATTTTGAAAACCATAAAGCAGCTTTAGTTTCAAGCTGACCACCTATTTCACCTATCATTACTATACAATCTGTATCTGGATCCTTATGAAATAATTCAATTGCATCTTTTATTGTGGTTCCAATAATTGGATCTCCTCCTATTCCAATGGCTGTAGAAATACCTAAACCTTGTTTAACTACCTGATCTGCAGCTTCATAAGTAAGTGTTCCTGATTTTGAAACCACACCAACATTGCCCTTTTTAAATACAAAACCTGGCATAATACCAACTTTTGCTTCATCTGGAGTGATTATACCTGGACAATTGGGACCTATAAGAACGCAGTCTTTTCCTTTTAAGTATTGGTTAACTTTAGTCATGTCTGATATAGGAATTCCTTCAGTAATAGCTACTATTGTTTTTATTCCAGAGTCTGCAGACTCCATTATAGCATCTGCCGCAAAACTAGCTGGAACAAAAATAATTGAAGTATTAGCATCTGCTTTTGAAACAGCTTCAGCTACTGTATTAAATACCGGTAGACCTAAATGTTTTTGACCACCTTTTCCAGGAGTTACACCCCCAACAACATTAGTTCCATAAGAGATCATTTGCTCAGCATGAAAAGTGCCTTCACTCCCAGTAAATCCTTGTACAACAATTTTTGAATCCTTGTTAACTAGTATGCTCATATTATAAATTTTTTACTCTTTCTAAATAAGAACCTTTCTCAGGATCTATTTTAATTAAATCTCCTTCATTTATAAATAAAGGAACATTAATAGATGCTCCAGTTACAAGTTTAGCAGGCTTAGTGGCATTAGTAGCTGTATTTCCTTTTAAGCCAGGTTCTGTAGTTTGAACTTCCAATGTAACACTTTGAGGCATTTCAACTGAAAGACTTGTTCCATCTTCGGTGTTTGTTAAAACGGTAACTATCTCGCCTTCCTTTAGGAACTGAGAGGAATCTAACAAACTACCATTAACAGTTATTTGATTATAATCATCAACATTCATAAAATGATATGTTGATCCATCTTTATATAAATATTGAAATTTTTTAGTTTCCACTCTAACTTCATCAATCTTGTTACCAGCTGAAAAGGTATTATCTACTACTTTTCCATTAGTAACGCTTTTAAGCTTTGTTCTTACAAAAGCAGGTCCTTTTCCTGGTTTTACATGTAGAAATTCTACAATTTTATATATATCATTATTATAATGGATACAAAGTCCTTTTCTTATGTCTGAAGATGATGCCATAATTTAATTTTGAAAATACCCTTTCATTATTCCTCTTTGAGAATTTCGAATAAACTCTATTATCTCATCTCTTTCTTTAGTAGCTTCCATTTCTCCTTCAATAATTTTAACAGCTTGACTATTGTTGAATTTCTTTTGGTAAAGAATTCTATAAATGGACTGAATTTCCATAATTACTTTATTGTCAAAACCTCTTCTTCTTAATCCAACTGAGTTAATTCCAACATAAGATATAGGTTCTCTTGCAGCTTTTACAAAAGGCGGAATGTCTTTTCTAACAAGAGACCCACCAGCCACAAATGCGTGATTTCCAATAGCACAAAACTGATGAATAGCAACCATTCCTGCCAAAATCACATGATTTCCTACAGTGACATGACCTGCTAAAGTAGAATTGTTTGAAAAAATGCAATTGTTTCCTATAAAGCAATCATGAGCTATATGTGAATATGCCATTATCAAACAATCTTTTCCTATAATAGTTTTATTTCTATCATTTGTTCCTCTATTAATTGTCACACATTCTCTAATTGTAGTATTATCTCCAATAACAGCTGTTGTTTCTTCTCCATTAAACTTTAAATCTTGAGGGACTGCAGAAATAACTGATCCTGGAAAAATGGAACAGTATTTTCCAATTCTTGCTCCACTCATAATAGTTACATTTGAGCCAATCCAAGTACCTTGACCTATTATTACATTATTATCTATTGATGAAAAAGGTTCTACAACAACATTTTTTGCAATTTTTGCTCCTGGATGTATAAATGATAATGGTTGATACATATTACGCTTCTGTTTTTTTAATAATTTTTGCCATTAATTCAGCTTCACTTGCTATTTTACCATCAACAAAACATTTACCTTGCATATGTATAATACCTCTTCTTAATGGAGACAGGAGTTCTAGTTTAAAAACTAGAGTATCACCTGGAACCACAGGATACTTGAATTTTGCATTTTTAATCCTAGCAAAAAAAGTTAAATAATTTTCAGGATCAGGTACAGTGTTTAAAATTAATATACCACCTGTTTGAGCCATTGCTTCAATCTGAAGGACACCTGGCATAATAGGTTTACCAGGAAAATGTCCTTGAAAAAAACCTTCATTCATAGAAATATTCTTTAAACCTATTATATGATTATCTGACATCTCTAAAATCTTATCTACCAGAATAAATGGTGGTCTATGTGGTAATACCTTCATAATTTGATTAACATCCATTATAGGCGGCTTAGTTAAATCAATTACAGGAGCAAGATTTCTCTCTTCATTTTTTATAACAGATGCCAATTTTTTTGTAAACATTGTATTAACAAAATGTCCTGGTTTATTAGCAATTACTTTTCCTTTAATTCTAATTCCTAATAAGGCTAAATCACCAACAACATCAAGCAACTTATGTCTTGCTGCTTCATTTGGATAATGTAAAACTAGATTGTCTAGAATTCCATTGCTTTTAACAGAGATTTTATCTGTATTAAATGCTTTTTTAAGCTTAATCATTGTTTCTGTTGATAATTCTTTATCAACATAAACAATAGCATTATTTAAACCAGCCCCTTTTATTAAGCCATTATCTAAAAGCATTTCTATTTCATGAAGGAAACTAAATGTTCTTGCATTAGCAAACTCATCATTAAATTGAGATATTTTTTTCATTGTTGCGTTTTGAATGCCTACAACTTGATCACCATAATCAACCATTACATTTAACTCATAATGATTTGAAGGAATTACTTTAATTTCACTACCTGATTTCTGATCATGATATGAAATAACATCTTTGACCACATACTCATTTCTTTCTTTATTTTGCTGTTTTAAACCTGCTTTTTGTAAAGCTTTAACAAAAAACTTTGCTGAACCATCCATAATAGGTGGTTCTGCAGCATCAATCTCAATTAGCACATTATCAATTTCCATACCTACTAGAGCAGCTAAAACATGCTCAGAGGTTTTAATCTTAATTCCATTTTTATCAAGATTTGTTCCTCTTTCAGTATTAACAACATATTTAATATTAGCTTCAATAATTGGTTTTTCAGGTAAATCAGTTCTACAAAAGCAATATCCATAATTTTCTTTTGCAGGTTTAAAAGTTAAATTAACTTCATCTCCAGTATGTATGCCAACTCCTTTTAAAGAAACAGGTTTATTAATTGTTTGTTGTTTAGGCATCTTTGCTATTCTTAAAGAGTTTGTTTAATGATTTCATGATTGCTGGTAAATTCTTAAAATGCACATATGATTTATTATAATCTAAATATTTAATTGCAGGAATTCCCATTACAGATGTATCTGACTTTATATTTCTAAATACTCCAGCTTTAGCCTGGATCATTACTCTATCTCCAATCTTTAGGTGACCCGATATTCCAGCCTGCCCTCCTATCATACAATTTTTACCTATTATACTAGAACCAGCTATTCCAACACAAGCAGCAATTACAGTACTTTCTCCAATTTCTACATTATGAGCTACCATAACTAAATTATCCAATTTAACTCCTTTTCTCAATATTGTAGAGCCTAAGGTAGCCCTGTCTAATGTACAATTAGCTCCTATTTCTACATTATCTTCAAGAATAACATTGCCATTATGACTAACTTTTATTTGCTTCCCTTCTTTATCTAAATTAAAACCAAAACCATCAGATCCAATTATACATCCAGCATGTAATATACAGTTGTCTCCTATAACACTATCAGCATAAATTTTAACTCCTGGGTAAATAATTACACTATTTCCAATTGAAACATTTTCACCAATATATACCTGAGAATGAATTTTAACATTTTTACCTATTTCAGAATTCTTTTCACATATAGAAAAATCACCAAAATATAAATCGTCAGAAAACTTAACGTTCTTAGAAATAATGGAATTTTTACTTATTCCTGATAAGTTTGTTTTCTTATCACTAAAATAATTTAACAATTGAGAAAATGATTCATTAGGATTTTCTACTCTAATTAGAGTTGATTTAACGGGTTTTTCTAATTTAAGATCATTATCAACAAGAATTATTGAAGCATTGGATGTATATAAGAAATTATTATATTTCGAATTACCTAAAAAAGATAAAGATTGTTCATCTCCATTTTCAATTTTGGAAAGCTTATTAATAGAGGTTTGATCATTTCCTTCAACTACTCCCCCCAACATCTCAGCAATCTTATAGGCTTTTAATTTCATCGTGGCAAAAGTATGAAAAATCAATTAATTTCATCTTATTTTTAAAAATGGGAAGGATTTACATATAACTAGTTAAATTTGATTAAGAATAAAATATAAAAATGATTAAAATTTTATGGATTGATGATGAAATTGAGCATTTTAAATCTCATATACTTTTTTTAAACAAAAAGGGCTATGATATTGACATTTGCAAAAGTGGTCCTGAAGCAATTATTCTTCTTCAAGAGAATACTTATGAAGGTATCTTAATTGATCAAAACATGCCAGGTCTTTCTGGAACTGATTCAATAAAGTTAATTAATGAAAACTATCCTCTTATTCCTATTATAATGATTTCCCAAAATTCCGATAATAAAACTATTGAAAATGCAATAGGTTTGAGAGTTAATGATTACTTGATTAAACCTTTAAACCCAAACCAAATTTTATTATCATTAACTAAAATTTTCAGAAATAAAGAACTAATTGCTAATACAGTCATTTCTAACTATCAAAATAATTATCAAGAAATAAATGATAAAATAAATTATTGCAATTCTTATGAAGATTGGATTGAACTTTATAAAATTCTGGTCTATTGGGAATTACAACTTGAATATATTCAAGAAAAAGAAGTTTCCGAAATATTATATTCTCAAAAAAAACAAGCAAATAAATTATTTGCTGACTTTATTGAAGCAAATTATCAAAAACTTATTGAGAAAAAAGATTTTTTATCATCAATTAATCTATTTAGAAACAAAATACTTCCGGAAATAAATTCAGCGACACCTACTCTAATGATTTTAATTGATAATCTTAGATATGATCAATGGAAATCAATAGAACCATATGTTATTGAAAATTGTACAATTACTACTGATATTTTATACTCTAGTATTTTACCAACTACAACACAATACGCAAGAAATTCTATTTTTTCTGGATTAAGTCCGTTAGAATTAAAAAACACACATTATAATTATTGGGTAAGTGAAATAGATGAAGGGGGAAAAAATAAATATGAAGATGAATTGTTAAGGAATCAATTATTAAGAATAGGAAAGAAAATTAAACACAAATACTTCAAAGTCTCCAATTCTAAAGAAGGAAATCTTTTTTATGACAGACTTAATAATGAAAAATTAAATGATTTAACAGTATTGGTATATAATTTTGTAGATATGATGTCTCATGCTAAAAAAGATGTAAAATTTATTAAAGAATTAACTCAGACAGATCAAGCTTATAGGGAATTAACCAAAAGTTGGTATAAAAATTCTAAGCTAAACGATATAATAAAAAAAGGAAAGGATTTAGGTTTTAAAATTATTATCACATCTGACCACGGCACTATTAACGTAGATAAACCAGCGTTGATTTCTGGAGATAAGGAAATTTCAAACAATTTAAGGTATAAAACAGCTAGACAGGTTCATTCTAAAAAGAAAGAAGTAATAAATTTAGATAATCCTTCAAATTTTTTATTACCATCTAATCATTTAAGCAGTTGTTATATTTTTGCAAAAGAAAACACTTATTTTGTTTACTCAAATAATTACAACAATTACGTTAATATGTTTAAAAATACATATCAGCATGGTGGTGTGTCTCTTGAAGAAATGATTGTACCATTTATAGTAATTAATCCTAAATAGAATGGATCTTATTTATTCTAAGCAAAATATAGTTGAAGCTAGTAAATTCGTAATTAAAAAAGCTAAAACAAACCGTTACTTTTTTGAAGGAATAGTTGGTGCAGGAAAAACTACACTAATTAAACAAATTTGTTTTCAATTAGGGGTAAAAGAAACCGTCAGTAGCCCTACATTTAGTATAATAAATGAATATCTGGGGAAAAATCAAACTATATATCATATGGATCTATTTAGATTAGATGATAAAAAAGAGATATATAATTTGGGAATTTTAGAATATCTAGAAAATAGTAATTTAATAATTATTGAATGGCCAGAGATTTTATTAAGTAATTTTCAATACAACTACACCCTTGTTAAAATAAGTTATATTAATAATGAAAAAAGAAGAATAACCCTAAACAATATCATAAAATGAGTTTTTTTAAAAGGTTGCTATTTTATTTATTTGGCTTTATGATTGGTATGATATTCTTGTTTTATTTTATGGGTAAAAAAGAAGCTACTTTTAATTACTCTCCAAATAAAAGAGTGCTAGCAGACATTAAAAAAAAAGATTGGTTATTTGATTCTAATATTGATTCATTTGAAATAAGAAAAATAAACTTTACCAATAAATTCAAAGTTGATTTTTCTAAAAGCAATGTTGAGCTAGACTCTTGTAAAACATATGTTTTAATAAACAAAACAGAAAAAAAAGATTTTTTCTATAAAATTGAAAACTGTTCAAAAGTAGCAAAGTTTGAAAAGTTACTTTTTTAAATTTTTTCTAATTTCCTTCTCTTTCTTTCATTAAGAATAAGTTGCAACTCTCTTCCTGTTTGACCCTTAACTGAAGTATTCTCCTCTGCTCTTCTAATTAAATATGGGATCAAATTTCTTACAGGACCAAATGGAAGAATCTTAAAAACATTATAACCTTTTATGCCTAAATTAAATGATATATTATCACTCATTCCATACAATTGTCCAAACCAAATTTTGTCATCATTTTTATTAATGTTTTTTTTAGTCATCATTTTCATTATTTTAAGTATAGAATCTTCATTATGAGAACCACAAACAAAACTTATTCTATCAAGATTATTAAAAAATAGATCTATAGCGAGATTAAAATTCATGTCTGTTGACTCTTTATCTTTACATATAGGCGATTTAATCTTTAATCTATTTGCAATTTCTCTTTCTTTTTCCATATATGCTCCTCTTACTAATTTAAAACCAAAGATTATATCTGAATGATCACTTAAAATATTGTTCATGTAATCTAAACGATCCCATCTATACATTTGAATTGTGTTGTAAACAATAGCTTTTTCTCTATTAAATTTAATCATCATTTTAAGAGTCAAATCATCAATTGCTTTTTGAACAGAAACTTCCTCAGCATCAATTAAGATTTTAACATTATTATCAAACGCTTTTTGACAAACTCCTTCAAATCTAAATTGTACCCTCCCCCATTCTTCCTCTTCCATTACGTTTAATTTCTTATCAGAACTGATTTTTTCAAACAAACCTATTCTTCCTAAACATGTTGGTTTAAAAACAGCAAAAGGAATTTCAACACGATTTTTAATAAAATCTAAAACAGATAATTTCTTTTTATAACACTTATCGAATTCAGTTTCGTTTTTAAATGCTTCAGTTGAAAAATCTAAAACTGAACAAACATTTTTATTATACATTTTGTTTATAACTGGATTGCAATCAGACTCTGATACTCCTCCACAAAAATGATTAAAAACTGTAACTTTAATTAGGGGGTTTATAGGGATATAAAATTTTAAAGAAAAATTTATTAAAAAGGCACCTATTTTAACTAAAAACCTATTTTCAATTATTTTAAACAAAAAATGGGCTCTTAAAAGTTCAAAGTCTGTTTTTATTGAAAAAGCATCTTTAGTATTACTAAATATAGTATTCAATTAGCTAATAAATTTATAATGCTAATTTACATCGTTTTTTAATAAAAAAAGATGTTATTTTGTAAAATATGCTTACTTATAATGAAAGAAATAAAAGCTAATAATTACTCTATTTTTTTTAAAGATAAAGGATATATTGAATTATATAATCATATCCAATCTGAAAATTATTCAACAATTTTTATTCATCTAGATAATAATACTAATATTCACTGTTTGAAAGTATTTTTAAAACAAATTCAAACTTTTGATTATCAAACTATAGTTTCAAAATCAGGAGAAGAAAATAAAAACATTAATTCATCTGTTATTATATGGGAAAAGTTATCAAATAACAATGGAGACAGAAAAAGTTTAATTATAAATTTGGGAGGTGGAGTTGTTGGAGATATAGGAGGATTTGTAGCTAGCACATTCAAAAGAGGAATAAACTATATTAATATCCCCACTACATTACTTTCAATGGTTGATGCTTCTATTGGAGGGAAAACTGGAATTGATTTAGGTTTTTTAAAAAATCAGGTTGGTACATTTTATGACCCTAAAATGGTATTAATTGATCCTTTATATTTAGATACTCTTAATGAATCAGAACTTATAAGTGGATATGCTGAAATTTTCAAACATTCACTAATTTGTGATCTAATTTTTTTTAACAAATTAATTTCTCAACAGAATTCAATTGATTTTAAAAATTTAAAAACAATTAAAAGCTCAATTGAAATCAAAAATAAAATAGTTCTTAAGGATAGAAAAGAGTTAAAAGAAAGAAAAGCACTTAATTTTGGTCATACTTTAGGACATGCAATTGAATCTCTTTTTCTAGAAAATAACAAAAGATTACTACATGGTGAAGCAATTGGTATTGGTATTGTCTTAGAAGCATTTATTTCTAACAAGATTTTTGATTTTCCAATCGATAAGTTGACAAAAATTAAAAATCATATTCTTAAAATTTTTAACAGAGTTGATTTTACTAAATCTGAGATAGATAATATTATTAAGCTTCTTATTCATGACAAAAAAAATACTCATGGAAAAGTAAATTTTATATTACTTAAAGATATAGGTCAACCGATTTATGATATTGAAGTTGAGAATAACTTGATTTTAGAATCTTTTAATTATTATTCTAATTAACTTAAGCAGAATTCCTACTAGCATTAATATTACCAAACAACGATCTGGTAACCATTTTTTCAAATGTTTTTAATTTATTTTTGTTAATTGTACCTCTTTCAATCTCTTTTATTTTTCTTAATGCGTACTGTTGAATAGTAATTAAAGGAAGTACTATTTTTTCTCTTGTTTGAATGGAAGCTTTGTTTGCTGGTTCATTCTCCATTAATTCTTTAAAACCAGAAAGTTTTAATATCATTGATTTGGACAATTTGTACTCGTTGTAAATTAATAACCAGAACTCTCCAAACTCTGGATCATCTTTCATATATGATGTTAATTTAAAGAAGGACTTTGTCAAGCTCATCATACTATTTGAAATAAGAGTTCTAAAAAAAGGTGATCTTTTGTAAAGTTTTTTTAATTCATTAAACTTTTTATTATCGTCATAATATTTTAAAGCAGAACCTAAACCATAAAAACCTGGTACATTTTGTTTTAATTGACTCCAACTGCCCACAAAAGGGATAGCTCTTAAAGATTTAAAATCAAATTTACTGTCATATTTACCTCTCTTTAATGGTCTACTACCAATATTTGTTTTTGAATAATATTTAATTGTACTCATGTGTTCTAAATATGGAACAAATTTTGGGTGATTCTTAAAATCAGAATAAGCCTTAAAGCTAATTTTAGCTAGATTATCAAGTATAATTCTATCTTTTTTATTGTTATGATTAACATCATAATTAAGTACCCTATTTTGAATACCTGCACTTAGTAGTTGTTCCAAATTGTATTTACAAGAATCAACTGTACCAAAATTAGAACTAATTGTTTGACCTTGAACTGTTAATTGTATCTGATCAGATTCCACAAATTCACCCATTGAAGCATAAAATTGATGTGTATTCCCTCCTCCCCTTGCTGGAGGACCTCCTCTACCATCAAAAAACAACACTTTTATGCCATATTTTCTAGAAATCGTAGTTAGAGACTCTTTAGCTCTTAAAATACTCCAATTAGCCATTAAATAACCTCCATCTTTAGTTCCGTCAGAAAAACCAAGCATTATAGTTTGTTTATCCTCTCTATTTTTGAGGTGATTTCTATATGTTCTATTAAGGTATACAGATTCCATAACCTTAGCAGCTACTTTTAAATCTGAAATAGTTTCAAATAAAGGCACTATATCAACAGAAGGATTACTCCAATTGCTTAACCTAAACATTGTAAATAATTCAATAATGTTTAATGCAGATTGATTATTGCTAATAATATACCTATTTGAACCCTTTTCACCGTTTGATCTTTGAATTAATTTAATAGCTCTTATTGAGCTTAGTGTTGAGTTAACTAAATTATCTTTAAAAGAGTCTGGATTTAAATCACCTTTAATAGTAGACAGAAATTTAATTTTATCTTCCACTGTAAGTTTATCATAAGAAATAGGTTTATTAATAATTTTATTTTGTTGTGCAACTTCTAAAATTCTTTCAAATACTTTGCTGTGTATTCTAGAATCTTGTCTTATGTCTAATGTTGCAAAATGATATCCAAAAATATTTACTTTAATTATTACATCATCTAATTGATCAAGAAATAAAGACTTGTGTTCAGAAATTAAAATTTCTCTAACCCTATAAAGTTTTTTCTTTAATTCATTTAAAGTGATTTTGGGATCTTCATTATAATCTAAAATACTTTCATATAATCTAGTTTCAAGATCAATAATGATAGCTTCAATATTTTTAAAAGTTAGCCTTCTCCTAAGTTTTCTAATATCTCTATAATAATTTTTGATTATATCACTTCTCAGTTTTCTTGCAGTATTAATAGTAATTTCAGTCGTTACAAATGGATTACCATCTCTATCACCACCCGGCCAAAAACCTAAATTGATTATATCATTATCAAAAACTTCTCCATTAAAAACATTTGATTTAATATATTTATATATGTTAGTTATTGAACTGTAAAAAACATTCTCCAAATACCAAGTTAAGCTAACTGCCTCATCAAATGGTGATGGTTTTTTATTTTTAAAAAAAGGGGTTTTGCCTAACTGAGATAAAAGTGATTTAATTTCTGATAAATTATTTTCTTTTACTGCACTAGTTAAATCTGTAATAATTCCGAGAACAGATCCAGGGTAAAATTGAGTTGGATGGGCAGTTAAAACAGGTCTAATTTTAAATTTTGATAAATATTTTTTAAACTCTTTTATTTTGTTTTTTGATTCAACCTCTTCTTTTAAAGCTCTTAAAGATCCTCTACCCTCCAAATTATTAATTTCTGTAAAAGCAGCATCTTCAATTGCATCAAACAATACGACCTGTCTCTCTATATATTGTATAAAATGAAATAGTAAATCAATTCTTTCTTTATCATTAGATTCATTTAAATAAGTTTTAAAAAAAACTTCAACTATCTCACTAGGATTTCTATTTTTTTTATAGCCTTCAATACATATCTTTTCAAACAATGGAAGCATAACGCCAGTATTTGTTATACTTTCATAAGGGAGTGTAGAAAAAATACTATTATAAACTTGATATCTAGAAAGAACCTTGTCTGCAAATCTTTCTCTTTTGGTAAGCTTTCTCACTAAAGGTTTAAAATTTTATAGTTCATTGAAAATTTTATGCATCAATCGCCTTTTATCATTGATGCTTTCTTCTAAAGAAATCATGGTTTCAGTACGTGAAACTCCTTCAATATCATCAATTGCAAAAATAATTTCTTTAGCATGATCTGTGTTTTTGGCTCTAACTTTACAAAAAATATTGAATTTTCCAGTAGTAATATGAGCAACTGTAACAAATGGAACCAATTCAAGTTTTTCTAGTACATATTTTGTTTGATGTGTTTTTTCTAAAAAAATACCTATATAAGCGATAAATGAATATCCTAATTTTTTGTAATCCAGAGTAAGTGAAGAACCTCTAATAATTCCAGCATCTTCCATCTTTTTTACTCTAACATGTACTGTTCCAGCTGAAATTAACAGTTTTTTAGCTATATCTGTAAAAGCAATTCTAGTATTACTAATTAACATATCTAAAATTTGTCGATCTATTTCATCAAGTTTAATCATTTTGCCCATATCTTTCTATATTTTTTTATATTTAATGACAGCAAATATATTGAATTATATTCAAATAAATCTAATAATCATTAAATTATTCGCAATCAATCAATATGTTTTAGTAAATTATTTAGAAGATTATCATCATTCTTAAACATTTTATCATTATTAGTAAAGTCTATTTCAAAATGACCAAACATATTTCTTAATAGACCTTTTTTGTCTATAAAAGGTTCTAGCATGATCTTATTTGCACTTTTATCAAGAACCTCGTTATACATGATAGAGATATTTGTTCTGTATTCTTTAATACCGTTTTTAATTAGAACATTCCTTAGAAAAATATCTGACAAATAAGTAGTGTTCTCAGGAATTTTATAATAATCAGAGTAATCTATTTTTTTATATTCATTAGTAGTTATTGAGGTTATTGCAGTAATTAAGGCAAAACACATATACTTTCTTGTATTTTCTCTATTATAATCATTGTCAAAGTGACCAGATTCAAATAACAACGTAGGAGTGTTTAAAGATTGAAAAGTGTCTCCAACACAGTTTGGATTATAATCGTCTTTGTATCGAGATATATGGCCCTTTATAAGACTATTTAACTCTTTATTGATAGATGAAATGACTTTCATGCTTGTAATTCTTGAATCTGTCTCAGATTTATTTGTATCAGCGGCAGGAGATAAAAAAGACAAAATAGAAGATTTATTGGTGTCTGCAACAGAGTAAATACTTCTTTGATCATGAAGATTAAAACAATAATGAGGTTTAATTTTATCATATAAGTCTTTAAGAAAAATACTTTCATTCTGACTTAAAGAAGATGCATCTCTATTCAAGTCTATTTTATTAAAATTTTCTCTGGTATACAACAGGGCTCCATCAGGATTTAAAATCGGTATTATATGAAGGGTAAAATCAGATAGATGTTTCTTGTCAATATGCAAAAAATAAGAAAGAGCATCAAAAAGTGCCTTAGTAGAAGTAGATTCATTGCCATGCATTTGTGACCAAATCAATATTTTAATTGGACCAGATCCTAATTTAAGGTAATATATGGGTAAATTGTTACTGCTTTTACCTATTTCAGAATAGGAGAATATCTCTGTTAATTGTAAAATTGACTCATTAGTAATATACCTTCCAAACAAAGACTTAATTCTAAATTCATTGTACTTATCAAATTTTAATTCCATTTATAATAAAAATTACACAAATTTAACAATACAATTAATTACAATTGTAAACATTTTGTAATTATAAAATGATACAAATTTTATAATAAAATTTACATTTATAAACATCTTTGTTATTATTCTAGATAAAATACTGTTATTAAACATTTTAAAAACTTAATATAAAGTAAAGCTTTAATTAAAATTGTCAATATTTAATTTGATTTAACAATAATAATTTATTATTTTTACAATTGTATACATGGAAGAATTCACAAATAGACTCTTAAAAATATTAGAAAGCAAGAACTTGTCGGCATCACAATTTGCTGAAAAAATTGGCGTACAAAGATCTAGTGTTTCACACGTGTTAAGCAAAAGGAATAAACCAAGTCTTGATTTCATTATTAAAATTTCAAAAACTTTTGAAGATATTTCATTAGACTGGCTTATAAATGGACATGACAATCATAATTCTACTGAAATAAGAAAAGAAATAAGCTCCTCTCCCCCTATTTCTAAAGAAATTAAAAAGGTTGACTTGACGGAGAAGGAATTAGAAAAAATTGTATTCTTTTATACTGATAAAACTTACAAAATTTTTAAAAATTAAATTATCTTTACATATGAAGCTACAGTATGTAATTGTAGTTCTTGTCTTTTTTTCTTGCTACAATCAAGAAAGAAACTGCAAGAACTTTCAATCAGGAACCTTTGAATTTGAATCTATCTCTTCTAAAGGAGACACCCTAAAAACAACCTTTATAAGATCTAATAATCTTGAAATCGATTATTTTAACAATAAAGTTGACTCTTCCTATGTTAATTGGGTTTCTGAATGTGAATGTATTTTAAAAAAAGTCAATCCTAAAAATTTATCTGAGAAAAAGTCTATACAAATGAAAATCCTCAGCACTTCTAATAATGAATATGTTTTTGAATATTCATATGTAGGAGATGTAAAAAACAAGAATAGAGGAAAAGCTCGAAAAATTTCTGATTAAATGCTAAAAAATCAATATATTTTTACATCTGATAGACTTGGTTTTAGAAATTGGCTAAAAAAAGACATTAAACAATTTGCTAAAATTCTAATTCTGTTTGCCCCTCTTTATTGTTTATTGGATTCTCTTCATTTAATACAGTTTCTTTCTGAACATCAACCTCATCATTAACTTCAAGTTCCATCACTGGTGTTTTCTCTGGTGGAGTATAAGGAATAGGATCTAATAAATTAATATTTTTGATCTTATTAGAAGAAAGTTGATTTCCTTGTGCTTTAATTCCTTTAATACTTATCAACTCCTCAATATTTTGAATCAAATTATCCTTTGTTCCTTTGGATGTTTTTGAAAAAATTGTTTCTATAACTGGCTTCCAGTCTGAAGAAACCATCTCAAGTTGAATTTTAGAACCTGTAGGAATAAATTGTTGTTCTACCTTTTGACTACCTGCTAAAAAACGTTTTACAAAATACCTGTCTTTATTTCCATCAAAATATATTGCTGATATTGGTTTTTCAGTAATCCATTTCTCAAAAATAATCATGTCTTCAGGGAAATGCATATTGAGATCAGGTTTAACAGTTTTTAATATACCTTTTTGCTGTACAATTAGTAAGTAGTCGTCACCTTTAAATTCTCCTAAAAGCTCACCCCTATTATCAACATTAAGTCTTTGGATAGTTTCATCAAACCAAATCTTTCGTGGTTTTAATGTAGACAAGCCCTTCTCTTTAAATTCTATTCTATTAACAGTGTATTTTGTTACTATATTCCCCTTTGAACCTCTCCCCTTGATTTCAAGGTCAGCAAAATCCAATTCCCATTTTAATTTTTTAATTGAACTAGATTGTCTAAGAATAACATTTACAATTTCAGCTTCTCCGTTCGGGTTTGCTGAAAAATAAAGAATTTTAGTTCCTTCCGTTCCTCTTGTTAGGTTATACATTTTATCTCTAGTAACACCAGTTACACTAAATCTTTTTATATAGGACGTTCCTTTTTTCCCATCCCTATATATCATGTTGTAAACTGTTCTCTTGTCTTTCTTTTTAAATACAGCTACATGCACTATGTTTTTTTTAATGAATTTTTTAGAATCAACTTTAGTGACCATCATTTCACCATTTTGTGTAAAAGCAATTATATCATCTATATCCGAACACTCCTCTACAAACTCATCTTTTCTAATAGATGTACCAATAAAACCTTCTTCCCTATTTACATAAAGCTTTGAATTTTTAACTACAACTTTCTTAGCATCAACATCAGCAAAAATTTTAATCTCCGTCTTTCTTTTTCTATCCTTTCCATAAACCGATTTTAAATTTTTAAAATAACTTATCGCAAAATCTGTCAGGTTATTTAAATTATAATTAATCTGTTCTAGTTCAGATTCTATAGATTGAATTTTCAATTTAGCTTTATCAATATCAAATTTGGAAATTCTTTTAATCTTAATTTCAGTTAACCTTATAACATCATCTTTAACAATCTCTCTTTTTAATTTATTTATAAATGGCTGCAAACCATCTGAAATTGCTTTAATTACCCCTTCCCAAGTATCAACATCCTCAATATCACGATAGATTCTATTTTCAATAAAAATTCTCTCTAAAGAAGCATAATGCCATTGATTTTCAAAATCTCCTCTTTTGTATTCTAACTCAAGTTTTAATAATTCCCTAGTATGTTCTGTTGATCTTCTTAAAATTTCAGAAACACCAACAAATAATGGTTTGTTGTTTTCTATAACACAACCTAAAGGTGAAATTGAAGTTTCACATGAAGTAAAGGCAAACAAACCGTCAATTGTTTTATCTGGAGAAACACCTGAAGGAAGATGAACCAATATCTCGACATTATTTGCTGTATTATCTTCAATTTTTCTTATTTTAATTTTTCCATTGTCGTTAGCCTTAACAATAGAGTCTATTAAAGACGATGTAGTAGTAGAAAAAGGAATTTGACTAATTACTAAAGTGTTTTTATTTAATTGATTTATTCTTGCTCTTACCTTAATCCTTCCTCCTCTAAGACCATCATTATAATTAGATACATCCATTATTCCTGAAGTAGGAAAATCTGGAAAAAGAGTAAATTTTTTACCTTTTAAACATTTTATAGAAGAATTAATTAGTTCTATAAAGTTATGAGGAAGAATCTTTGTAGATAAACCAACAGCTATACCCTCTCCACCTTGTGCTAATAATAAAGGAAACTTTACAGGCAAGTTAATTGGCTCTTTTCTTCTTCCATCATACGAAGACTGCCATTTTGTTATTTTAGGGCTAAAAACTACTTCTAAGGCAAATTTAGAGAGTCTTGCTTCAATATACCTAGAAGCAGCTGACCTATCACCAGTTAATATATTTCCCCAATTACCTTGAGTTTCAATTAAAAGTTCTTTTTGACCAATCTGAACCATTGCGTCAGCTATACTTGCATCACCATGAGGGTGATATTGCATTGTATGACCAACTATGTTAGCAACTTTATTAAATCGTCCATCATCTAAATCCTTCATTGAATGGAGAATCCTTCTTTGAACAGGCTTAAAACCATCTTCAATTGAAGGTACTGCACGTTCCAAAATCACGTAGGATGCATAATCTAAAAACCAGTCCTTATACATTCCTGATACTCTGGTTAATGAATCTCCGAATTCTTCTCCATTTAAATTATCTGAATCTAAATATTCTTCCTCCATTTATGAATCTATTCTATCAAGTTCTACTTTAAGGTTTTCAATTATAAATTTCTGTCTATCGGGAGTGTTTTTTCCCATATAAAAAGACAATAAATCTTCTATACTAAAGTTTTCGTCAAGCATAACTGGATCTAATCTTATAGTATCCCCAATAAAATGCTTAAACTCATTTGGTGATATTTCCCCTAAACCTTTAAATCTGGTTATTTCTGGTTTATTCCCTAGTTTATTGATTGCTTTTACTCTTTCCTTTTCTGAATAACAATAAATAGTTTCTTTTTTATTTCTAACTCTAAATAAAGGTGTTTGAAGAATAAACAAATGTCCCTCTTTTATAAGCTCAGGAAAAAATTGTAAAAAGAAAGTAATTAACAACAATCTTATATGCATTCCATCTACGTCAGCATCTGTAGCAATTACAACATTATTATACCTCAAATATTCTATGCTTTCTTCAATATTTAATGCAGCTTGAAGCAAATTAAACTCTTCATTTTCATATACTATTTTTTTAGTCATAGAATAACAGTTAAGAGGTTTTCCTCTTAAACTAAAAACAGCTTGTGTGTTTACATCTCTAGACTTTGTTATAGATCCACTTGCAGAATCACCTTCTGTAATAAAAAGAGTTGAATCTAACCGATTTTCCTTATTCATATCATTTAGATGTACCCTACAATCCCTCAATTTCTTGTTATGAAGACTGGACTTTTTAGCACGTTCTCTTGCAAGTTTTCTAATACCCGAGAGTTCTTTTCTTTCTTTTTCAGCTTGAATAATTTTCTTTTGAATTCTTTCTGCAGTTTCAGGGTTTTTATGTAAGAAATTATCTAAATATTTACTAACAAAATCATTAATATAAGATCTTACTGTAGGAAGTTTTCCTCCCATTTCAGTTGATCCCAGTTTTGTTTTAGTTTGAGATTCAAAAATAGGTTCCATTACTTTAATACTAATTGCTGCAATTATAGATTTTCTTATATCTGTGGCATCATATGATTTTCCATAAAAATCTCTAATTGTTCTAACTAAAGATTCTCTAAATGCAGATTGATGCGTTCCTCCTTGAGTGGTATGTTGACCGTTTACAAAAGAATAGTATTCTTCACTATATTGAATTCTACTGTGTGTTAATGCTATTTCTATATCATCTCCTTTTAAATGAATTATAGGGTATAATAATTTTTCAATATCGTTATTGTCTTCTAATAAATCTTTAAGCCCGTTGTCAGAAAAATATTTATCTCCATTAAAAACAATGGTTAAGCCTGGGTTTAGATAGACATAATATTTGAGCATTTTTGAAACATATTCTGCTCTATACTTATAATGTTTAAAAATAGAATCATCTGGTTTAAAATAAACCTTTGTCCCCTTCCTTCTGGAAGTTTCTTCCAAAGGCCCATCTTCAAGCAAGTTTCCAGTTTCAAAAGTAACAGCTTTTAATTTTCCATCCCTGCACGATTCTACTTTAAAAATAGAAGAAAGTGCATTTACTGCCTTTGTACCAACTCCATTAAGACCAACTGCTTTTTTAAACGCTCTTGTATCATATTTTCCTCCAGTATTCATTTTTGATACAACATCTACAACTTTTCCAAGAGGAATCCCCCTTCCATAATCTCTTACAAAAACACCAGAATCTGATATAGAAATTTCAATAGTTTTTCCAGCGCCCATCACAAACTCATCTATAGAATTATCTAAAATTTCTTTAAGTAATATATATATACCATCATCAGGTGATGAACCATCACCCAATTTGCCAATATACATCCCTGGACGCATTCTAATATGCTCTTTCCAGTCAAGTGATCTTATATTATCTTCAGTATAATTTGATGAAACTGCCATTTAATATGCTAAGGGGCTAAGATAGTACTTCAATAAAAATAATAAAATGGTGTAGAAATAAATTAATTAACAATAAGAGATGTAGGGTTGTTGAAATCTTTTTTAAACATTAAACCTAAAATGCATTATATCTCCATCTATTAAAACATATTCCTTACCCTCAACATTTAACTTGCCTGCTTCTCTGGCTTTTGACTCACTTCCATAATAAATGTAATTATCATATGAAATAACTTCTGCTCTTATAAAACCTTTCTCAAAATCAGAGTGTATAACACCAGCAGCTTTTGGAGCAGTCATTCCTTTTTTAATTGTCCAGGCTCTAACTTCTTTAATTCCAGCCGTAAAGTAAGTTTGAAGACTTAATAAGCTGTAGGCTTTTTTAATAAGTTTAGAGGATCCTGGTTCAGACAAACCAATATCTAGTAAAAATGCTTTTCTATCTTCATAGCTATCCAGTTCATTAATATCTGCTTCTGTACCAATAGCTAGAATCATTAATTCAGCATTTTTATCATTTAATGAAAGTTTTAAATTTTCAACATATTTATTTCCATTTATAACAGATGATTCATCTACATTACACACGTACAGTATAGGTTTACTTGTAATTAACTGAATTGAATCAGCAAACTTTTTTTCATCATCTAAAAAATCCAAACTTCTAACGGAGTTAAATGAACGCAAATGATCAATTATTTTATTTAAAACAACAGACTCTTTAAGAGCTTCTTTATTCCCTGTTTTTACAAGTCTATTTAATTTCTCATGTTTTTTTTCAACTGTTTCTAAATCCTTTAATTGTAATTCTAGATCTATAATTTCTTTATCTCTTACAGGATCAACAGAACCTTCTACATGAACAATATTATCATCATCAAAACATCTTATAACATGAATGATTGCATCAGTTTCTCTTATATTGGCTAGAAATTGATTACCCAAACCTTCACCCTTGCTAGCACCTTTAACCAAACCTGCTATATCCACTATTTCAACACTAGCTGGGACTACTTTTTCTGGATTAACAAGCTGTTCAAGTTTTTTAAGCCTTGAGTCTGGAACATTAATTATACCAATATTGGGTTCAATAGTACAAAAAGGGAAATTTGCACTTTGAGCTTTGGCATTAGACAAACAATTAAATAAAGTAGATTTTCCAACGTTAGGAAGTCCAACAATTCCAGCTTTCATATATTAGTTTTCAGGATGCATAAATTTTTGTTTTCCTAGAAGAGTTTCTTCGCTTTCCTTGTTTTCTTCATCAGGAACACAACAATCTACAGGGCAAACCGCTGCACATTGAGGTTCTTCATGAAAACCAACACACTCTGTACACTTGTTTGATGCAATAAAATAATATTCATCTGAAACTGGTTCTTGTTCAAGATCTGCATTAGCAGAATTTCCATTAGTTAAAATAATATCACCAGATAAACTAGTCCCATCGGAATATTTCCATTCGTAGGAAGCTTCATATATAGCAGTATTAGGACATTCTGGTTCACAAGCACCACAATTTATACATTCATCTGTAATCTTTATAGCCATGGTTATTAAAAGATCTTTATATAGATTTGCATGCAAAAATAATTGAATAAATATTCTTAACAAATTTAATGATAACAATAAGTCAAAGAATAGATACTTTTAATAAACTAGGAAAACTTTTTAGCGACATTTCCCGTCAAAACAAAGACTCTGTGTATAAAAAATGGGTTACTATTTTTGACAAAAAAATTAAAGAGGCTTATCAATATAATAACTGGTTCACCAAAGAGAATTGCTTGCTATCATTTAAAAATTGGAGCAAAGAATTAACCACAATAAAGCTTTCCAAATGGACAGATAATTATAATCTAAAAGATTGTTCAAATAATACTATTGCTATTATTATGGCCGGAAATATTCCCTTAGTTGGTTTTCATGATTTTATATGCGCAAACATTTTAAACTATAAATGTTTAATAAAAATGTCCTCTGATGACAAGATATTATTGCCAATTGTAGTTGATTTTTTAGAATTTATTTCACCAGGCTTTAAAAACAATATAGAATTTATAAATAAGCCACTAAAAAACTTTGAAGGGGTTATTGCAACAGGAAGCAATTCTTCATTCAAACATTTTGAATATTATTTTAAAAGATACCCTAAGCTATTAAGGAAAAATCGTCATTCAATTGCTGTTTTAAATGGTAATGAAAGCAAAGAAAATTTAATTGATTTAGGTAATGACATCTTTAATTATTTTGGAATGGGATGTAGAAGTGTTTCAAAAATATTTGTTCCTAAAAATTATAGTTTTGATTTGCTATTTGAATCATTATTTGAGTTCAAAGACATAATAAAACACAATAGATATGCGAATAATTATGACTATAACAAAGCAATTTATTTAATGAGTGAGCAGAAATTTATTGAAAATGGTTTTCTTATTTTAAAGAAGGAAAACAAGCTTGGCTCACCAATTGCATGCTTGTTTTATGAGACATATAATTCAATCAAAGAAATTGAAAAATACATTAAGATAAATTCTGATTCATTACAGTGTATAGTTGCTAATTATACGCTGTATAATTCCATTCCATTTGGTTCAAGTCAAAACCCAAAAATTGATGATTATGCAGACAATATCGATACACTAAATTTTTTGTTAAAAATCTGATGATATATTATTTAAAATTTAACATTTTTTACAAATCATTTGATTAATTTGCAAGCCTTTTAAATATGAGTAAACATAATTTTAGTGCAGGCCCAAGTATACTTAGAAATGAAGTAATAAAAAGTGCTTCTGATGCTATCATAGAATTAAATAACTCAGGATTATCATTAATAGAAATTTCTCATAGAAGTAAAGATTTTGTTGAAATAATGAATAAAGCTCGATTATTAGCTTTAGAACTACTAAATTTGGAGAACAAAGGTTATAAAGCTTTATTTCTTCAAGGTGGAGCAAGCCTTCAATTCTTGATGACTGCATATAATCTACTTGATAAAAAAGCTGGTTATTTAAATACCGGTTCATGGTCTACAAAAGCAATTAAAGAAGCAAAATTATTTGGAAAGATTATTGAAGTAGCATCTTCAAAAGATAAAAATTTTAATTATGTCCCTAAGGATTATATTGTTGATCCTCAACTTGATTATTTACATATAACTACAAACAATACAATCTTTGGAACTCAAATTAAAAAACTTCCAGAAACAAATGTTCCATTAGTAGCTGATATGAGTTCTGATATTTTGTCAAGAAATCTTGATTTCTCCAAATTTGATTTAATTTATGCTGGAGCACAAAAAAATATTGGTCCAGCAGGAACTACTCTTGTTGTAGTTAAAGAAGATATACTAGGAAAAGTTAATAGAAACATACCTTCTATGCTTGACTATAGAATTCATATTGAAAAAGATAGTATGTTTAATACCCCTCCTGTTTTTGCAATATACACTTCTATGCTAACTCTAGAATGGATTAAAAATAGTGGTGGAATCAATTCTATTGAAGCAAATAATTCTAAAAAAGCTGATATGATGTATAATGAAATTGATTCAAACGAATTATTTGAAGGTTTTGCTGCAGTTGAAGATAGAAGTTCAATGAATGCTACATTTAACCTTAAAAATGCTAGTCATAAGGAGATTTTTGATAAAATGTGTAAGGATGCAGATATTAGTGGAGTTAACGGTCACAGATCTGTTGGCGGATATAGAGCATCTATATATAATGCATTAGATATATCATCTGTAAACATACTAATAGATATAATGAAGGAATTAAAAAATAAAGTTTAAAGGATTTAAAAATGGTAAATGTTTTAGCTAATGATGGTATCTCAAAAAGTGGAATAGATGCTTTAACAAATATGGGGTTTAATATTTCTACAACTACGGTTGCTCAAGAACAGCTTATAAACCATATTAATTCACAAAATATTGCAGTTCTATTAGTTAGAAGTGCAACAACAGTAAGAAAAGATTTAATTGATCAATGTCCTTCACTAAAAATTATAGGAAGAGGTGGTGTTGGAATGGACAATATTGATGTAGAATATGCAAGAAGTAGAGGACTAAATGTAATAAACACTCCTGCAGCTTCATCTTCTTCTGTTGCAGAACTTGTATTTGCTCATTTATATAGTGGAGTTAGATTTCTACATGAATCTAATAGAAATATGCCTCTTGAAGGCGATAGTAATTTTAAAGTATTAAAGAAAGCATATGCTAAAGGAGTTGAGCTTAGAGGGAAAACAATCGGAATAATTGGTTTTGGAAGAATAGGTAGAGAAACAGCTAAAATTGCTCTTGGGGTTGGTATGAATGTGTTAGCATGTGATAAGGCAATAAAAAAGACTGATATTAAACTAGATTTTGGAAATGGGAAAACTATTGATTTTAATATTAAAATTTCTTCTTTTTTGGATGTATTAAAAAAATCTGATTTTATAAGCCTTCATGTCCCTGCTCAAAAAGAATACATTATTAATAAAAAAGAATTTAATTTAATGAAAGATGGTGTCGGAATTATAAATGCAGCTAGAGGTGGTGTTATTAATGAATTAGAGCTCCTTGCAGCCCTTGATTCTGGTAAAGTTTCTTTTGCTGGATTAGACACATTTGAAAATGAACCAAAACCTGATATTAAGCTACTAATGCATCCTAACATATCTTTAACTCCTCATATAGGAGCAGCAACAAATGAAGCTCAAGATAGAATTGGACTTGAACTTGCAGAACAAATTATTAATATTTTAAAAAAAAATGTTTGAAAATTTAAAAAAAAAATGGGGAATTGAGAGCTCTTTTCAATTAATTATAATTTTTATTGTTTTTGCAATAACTGGATCTGTTGCAGCAAAAATGTCTGATCCAATTACTACATATCTTAATTTAGACACTTTACCTGGATTATTTTACTGGCCTATCAGAATATTAATAGTTTTTCCAGTATATCAAATTTTACTTGTTTGGTTTGGTTTTGTTTTTGGAGTTTTGGTAAGCATCATTACTTTTCAAAAAGATAAATTTATTTTTAATTTTTTTTTAAAAATGTCAATTATGTTTTCTAAAAAATTAATTAAATTTCTATCGTTTGGACTATTTTTTAAAAATTAGTTTATTTAAGTAAGGAACTTTTACTATCCATTAATTTTTTGATCTTTGGAACAATTACTACAGAACAATAGGGTACATTTTTATTTAGACTATAATAATCATGATGATAATTCTCGGCAACATAAAAAGTGCTCTTCTTTTCAATGGTAGTTACAATTCTATTTTCAAACTTATTAGATTCTTCTAAATCACTTATAAAATCTAAGATTATCTTGATTTCATTTTTATCATTATTAAATATTGATGATCTGTACTGCGTTCCAATATCATTTCCCTGTTTATTCAATGTGGTTGGATCATGAGTTGAAAAAAAAATCATCAAAATATTTTCTAAAGAAACTATTTTAGAGTCATAATCAATACTGATTGCTTCAGCATATCCAGTGCCTCCTGTACAAACATCTTTATATGTTGGATTTTGAGTATGGCCACCAATGTAACCAGGAAATATGTTTTTAACGCCCTTAATTCTTCTAAAAATTGCTTCAGTACACCAAAAACAACCTCCTGCTAATATTATGTTTTTAATCATGAATTCTATAAAATAAACTTTCAGTAATTATTGTTGTCTAAAATTAGTTAATTTCGCCTTAACTATTTAAAAGTTGCTTGTTGACTAAATGAAATACTTTATTACTTTTTTCTTATTATTATTTTTGTCTATAAGCTTAGCTCAAGAGAGAAAAATTATTGAATTAAAAAGATTTAAATCCCCTCCAAAAATTGATGGAATTTTAGATGATGCTAATTGGAAAACATTAGTGCCTGCAACTAAGTTTGAAAGGTATATGCCAAATAATGGTTCTTCTGAAAAAGAAGGTTATGAAAATTTCGTATATATAGGCTATGATGACAATGCAATTTATATAGCTGGAAAATTTAATAATCCAAACCCTATTCCTGTTGAATTTAGTCAGAGAGACGAAATATGGGAGGTAAATGCAGAGAGCTTTTTTATATCTATCAATTCTTATGACGACAATATTAATGAACAAAGTTTTATAGTTACAAGTGCTGGAACCTTAGGAGATTCATATACTTCAGGTGAAATGTCCGAAAATGATTTTGATTTTGATACTGTTTTTGAATCTAAGGTTTCTATTGATAATAAAGGATGGAGTATGGAAATGAGAATACCGTATAGTGCACTACGTTTTTCGTCAAAAAAAATTCAAAAATGGGGAATAAATTTTGGTAGAAAAATCGCTGAAACTGGTGAAGTATACACCTGGAATTTTGTTGATCAAAAAAATGCAAATTATGGTGAATCTATGGGAATAACTTCTGAGATTAAAGACATATCCCCTCCCCTAAGATTGTTTTTTTATCCATATGCTCAGTATTCTATAGACTTTAAAAAAGGAAGTAGTCCTTTAAATGGATATTCTGCTGGAATGGATTTGAAATATGGAATTAATAATAGTTTTACATTAGATGCAACTCTTATTCCTGATTTTGGTCAAGTAACATTTGATGACAAAGAGCTAAATCTTAGTCCATTTGAACAACAGTTTGATGAAAATAGAGCTTTCTTTACTGAAGGTGCAACATTATTTAAAAAAGCTGATGGAATGAGCTTTAGAGGAGGTAATTTCTTTTACAGTAGGAGAATTGGTGAAGAAATTGATTTTAAAGAAAGTGATATTTTAAAAAACAATGAAGAAATAATCAATTATGATGTTAAACCCGACCTGTTAAATTCCATAAAAATTACTGGAACTACAAATTCGGGATTAAGTATTGGATTTATAAATTCTATTACAAACAATGCTTATGCTCGAATTATTAATAAATCTACAGGAGAATTAAGAAGTGAGAAGATTGCTCCTCTAACTAATTATAATGTCTTATCATTTAGTCAACAAGTTTTAAATGAATACTCTACTTTATCCTTTTTAAATACAAATGTAAATAGATCTGGAAATTTTAAGAATTCCAATAACAGTGCTTTTCTTTTTGATTTATTTGACAACAAAAGAAAATATAATGTAAGCGGAACTGTATATCAAAGCGATTCTCCAACTTTCTCTGAAACAAAAGGATTTAGGGGGACATTTAGGTTAAGTAATCTAACTGGTAATTTTAGATATGCTATAGGTTGGGCAGGCGTTGATGCAAATTACTATCAAAATGATCTTGGTTTTTACAGAACTAGAAATGACCAAAGATTTTATGCAATGGTTAGATTTATGACCTTCAAACCCTCAAAGATTTACGAAAAAATTCAAGGTTATCTTTATCTTGGGGAAACAAGCAGGTTTTATCCTAAAATCTTTAAGTCTAGAGGAATAAGATCAGGAGTTGATATTACAACACTAGAGTTGCATAAAATTGAGTTTGATGTTGATTATACCACAAAATATAATAATTATGACGAACCTAGAAAAAAAGACACTTTTATAATTGATCCTGCTGAATATGAGTTAGAATTAAAATTTAATTCAGATTCTAGAAAAAAAATTGAATATTCTTTTGATTTAGGACATACATTTGGTTTAAATGAAGATTTTAATGAGAACAAAAAAGATTATGATTTTGGTGTTGGAATTGGAATTAGAGCTAATAATAAATTGAATTTTGATTATAAAGTAAAAAAATCTTTAAACTATGATGATATTGGACATGTTTTTAAGGATAAAGAAGAAGTTTTTTTTGGAAATAGAGATGTAAAAGCTATTGAAAATAATTTCTCACTTAATTATAACTTCGACTCTTACAAATCTATTAATTTAAAATTACGTCAATTTTGGAGTACTGCTAAGTATCTTAACTCCTTTTATTTACTTAAATCAGATGGGACAAGAGAGGTTTCTAATAAAAATATAAGTGATTATGATCCAAACACTAATTTTAACTTATGGAATTTTGATTTAGGTTTTAATTGGGAATTTGCTCCTGGAAGCAAAGCAACATTATTATATAGGAACAACCTGTTTAATGAAGATAATATGTCCGGAGTTTCTTACTACACAAGCACTAAAGATTTATTTGATAAGCCTATTAACCATCAAGTTTCATTGAGAATAAATTATTTCATAGATTTCAATTTAATTAAAAAGAAAAAAAGCTAAACTCTTTAAAAATATGATTTCAGCAGTAAATATTACTAAAACATTTGATAACAAAAAAGTGTTAGATAATGTAAGTCTTGATGTTAAGAAGGGAGAAATAGTTTCAATTGTAGGACCATCAGGAGCTGGAAAGACTACTTTGCTTCATATTTTGAGTACTTTAGATAAGGCTGATGATGTAGACCAGTATAATTTGTCTTTAAATGAAATAGAAATAATTAATCTCAATGAAAATGATATTTCTAAATTTAGAAACACACAAATAGGTTTCGTATTTCAATTTCATGAACTATTACCTGAATTTACTGCAATAGAAAATGTTTGTATTCCTGGCATGATAAAAGGAGACAAAACAGATATAATTAATAAGAAAGCAAAAAAATTATTTAAATCACTTGATATTCTTCATATTAAAAATCAAAAACCATCTGAACTTTCTGGTGGTGAACAACAAAGGGTGGCAGTAGCTAGAGCGTTGATAAATGAACCTTCCATTTTATTTGCCGATGAACCTAGTGGAAATCTAGATTCTAAATCTGCTAATAAATTGCATGAACTCTTTTTTGAACTTAGAGATAGATTAAACTTGACAATTGTAATTGTAACTCACAATAAAAAATTAGCTGACATGGCTGATCGAAAACTTAATCTTGTAGATGGTAAATGGGTTAACTAATTCTGAATTAAAAGATTTTTTAGATGAAAAATCGTTTCAATACAATCAAAAAAGTTTTATAGATTCTGACCCTATTCAAGTTCCACATCAATTCAAAAAAAAACAAGATATTGAAATTTCTTCATTTTTAACATCAATAATTGCGTGGGGACAAAGAAAAACAATCATCAAAAACGCATTTAAAATGATTGAAATGTTAGATAATTCGCCACATGATTTTATTTTAAATGCTACAGAAAAAGAAATTGAAAAAATTAATATAATTCATAGGACATTTAATCCAATTGATTTTAGATACTTTATAAAAACATTAAAAAGAATTTATAAAAAATATTATGATTTAGAATCCGTTTTTTATCCTATAAAAAATGAATCAAACATGCATTCTAGTATTCATAATTTTAAAAAATTATTTTTTCAAAATGATTTTCCTAAAAGAACAACAAAACATATTAGTGACCCATACAAAGGTTCAGCTTGCAAAAGATTAAATATGTTTCTAAGATGGATGATTAGAAAAGATAACAATGGTGTTGATTTTGGAATTTGGAAAAAAATATCTCCTTCTATTCTTTCCTGTCCATTAGATATTCATAGTGGAAATGTTGCTAGAAAATTAGGTCTTCTTTCAAGAAAACAAAATGATCACAAAGCAGTTTTGGAATTAGATAATAAGTTAAGAGAATTAGATGTTAAAGATCCAGTAAAATATGATTTTGCTTTATTTGGACTAGGTGTTTTTGAAGGTTTTTAATTTTTTTTTTAATCAAATTCCAAAATCAATGCTTATATTTGTCCAGCATTATTTTGTAATGTTCTTACAGATAACTTGATTGCATGTCTATTATTCTTAAATCTGCAAAAGTTATAAATGCCGAGAGTAAATACCACGGTACAAAGCAAGATATTTTAATTTCCAAAGGAAAAATTTCTAAAATCAGTAAGTCTATTCCTTCAAAAAGATATAAAGAAATTATTATTGAAGGTTTACATGTCTCTAATGGATGGTTTGATAGTAGTGTATCTTTTGGTGAACCAGGTTATGAAGAAAGAGAAACAATTGATAACGGTGGAATTATTGCTGGAAAAAGTGGATTTACTGACATTCTTCTAAATCCCAATACTAAACCCGTTATAGACACCCAGGCTGATATATCTTTTGTAAAATCAAAATCAAATCAACTTATTACAAATATCCATCCAATTGGAGCCTTTACTTTGTCAAGTAAATCTCAAGAATTGGCTGAATTAAAAGACATGCAAGAAAGTGGAGCAGTCGGTTTTTATGACTATAAAAAACCTATTATAAATCCAAATTTGTTAAAAACTGCACTTCTCTACTCCCAAACTTTTAATGGGTTATTAATGTCTTTTGCTCAAGATAAATCTATCTCAAAAGGTGGAGTAATTAATGAGGGGATAGTTAGTACTTCATATGGTATAAAAGGAATACCTTCATTATCTGAAGTAATTCAATTAAATCGTGATATAAAAATTTTAGAATATACTGGTGGAAAACTACATATTCCTACTATTTCTTGTAAAAGTTCGGTTGATCTTATTAGACAAGCTAAAAACAAAGGATTGAATATTTCGTGTAGTGTAGCTATTCATAATTTAATATTTAATGAAGATAAATTACAAGATTTTGATACTCGTTACAAAGTATTACCTCCTTTAAGAACTGAATTAGACAGAAAAGCTCTTATTAAGGGTGTAGAAGATGGCACTATTGATATGGTAACAAGTGATCACTCGCCAATCGATATTGATAATAAAAAAATGGATATAGATAATGCTAAATATGGAACCATTGGTCTAGAATCATTTTTCGGAGCTCTATTAAACATATTTAATCTAGAAAAGACAATAGAAATTCTTACATCAGGTAAATCTAGATTTGGAATTCAAGATTATACAATAGAAGAAGGTTCTGTCTCAAATATGTCTCTATTTACAATAGATAAGCAGTATATTTTTTCAAAATCAAACATTCTGTCTAAATCAAAAAACAGTGCTTTTCTAGGAACTAAAATGAAGGGAAAACCATTAGGTATAATTGTAGAAGAAAAGTGCCTGATTAATGAATAACTTGCCCTTCTATCACATTGTTAGAGAATCTAGTATTAAAGAGGGGGCATCACCCTTACTTTTAATGGTTCATGGCTTTGGAAGTAATGAACAGGACTTATTTTCTTTTTCGAGAGCACTTCCAAATGAATTTACTATTGTTTCAATTAGAGGACCAATAAACACTCCTGGCATGGGTTATGCATGGTATGATATTTATTTTGATCTTAAAGGAAATAAAACATATGATATTGAAATGGCTATAAAATCTAGAGACCTAATCCTTAAATGTGTTGAGGGTTGTAGCAAAAAATATAATACTGATATAAATAATACAACTCTAATGGGATTTAGTCAAGGTTCTATACTAATAAATGCGGTTGCTCTAACCTATCCAAAAAATATTAAAAATATCATTTCATTAAGTGGAGGAATAGATCCTAGTATAATTACATTATCGAAAGAAGATTTAAATGATTTATCTTTTTACATTTCTCATGGATCAGAAGATGAGGTTCTTCCTTTTAATCAAGCTAAAGAATCACTAAATTTTTTAAATCAAAATAATATTGTATTTGATTTTGAGACATACCCTGTTGGTCATGGTGTTTGTCCTGAAAATTTTAAATCAATGTTATCCTGGTTAAATAAAAAAATGCTATAAACTAATTTTTAGACCATCATAAGACAAGAAAACAGAATCAGGCAATTTTTTTTGAACATCATTATGAAAACCTAAAAGATAACTAATATGAGTTAAATAAGTTATTTTTGGTTTAATTAACTCAATTAATTTAAGAGCTTCATCTAGATTAAGATGTGAATAATGTGGCTCTATTCTAATACAGTTTAAAACTAATACTTTAAGATCTTTCAATTTATTAATTTCTTTAGGATCAATCGTCTTTAAATCAGTTAAATAGGCAAAGTCTCTAAACCTGAAGCCATAAACTTGCAAATCAGCATGTAAATAATTAATTGGGGTTATGTTTAAATTGGAAATTAAAAAATTTTCATTTTCTATAACTTCAACAGGTTTTAATAATGGTGCTCCTGGATATTTTTTTTCTTCATCAAATATATAACTGAATCTATTTTTTAAATCATGTATAACTCTTTTATGAGCATAAATTGGTATTTCACCTTGTTTAAAGCAAAAAGCTCTTAAATCATCTATTCCTGATGTATGATCAGAATGTTCATGTGTATATAGTACACCATCAATTCTTTGACAATTTGATTTTAGCATTTGTTGTCTAAAATCTGGACCAGTATCAATTACAAAAGAAGATTTATCCCATTCTACTAAAACTGAAGATCTTAATCTTTTATCTTTTTTATTAGTACTTTGGCATACAGGATGTCCGCTTCCAATAAGTGGAATACCTGTAGATGTACCCGTACCTAAAAAAGTTACTTTCAATTAATTCTTTTTATTATAAATATATCATTTACTTGACAAAATTCTTATAACTTAGCATTATAATATAAACTAATGTCTGTTTCCCTAAAAGGAGATCAACCATTTGAAAACGTCCCATCTGTTAAAGCAAAAGCTTTAAGGATAAATCTCAATGAACATATTTACGGTACTTTCGCAGAAATAGGTGCAGGCCAAGAAGTAGCTAGACATTTTTTCCGTTCTGGTGGAGCTTCTGGAACAATTGCAAAAACTATGAGTGCATATGATAAGGCATTTAGTGATGCTATATATGGACAAGAAACTAATAGTGGATATGTTTCAGAATCTAGACTTAATAAGATGCTAGATTATGAAATAAACCTTTTGGAAGATAGAATGAGCAGAAAAAAACATCCAAATAAAATGTTTTTTACCTATGCAAATACAGTTGCTACAATTGATTTTGCAAAGAAATACAAAGGACATGGATGGATGGGTATAAAATTTCAGACTAATTCTAAAGAAGCATATAGCGAAATACATATACATGTAAGATTCCATTCTTTTGAGGCTAAAGCTCAACAAGAAGCATTAGGTCTTATGGGACTCAATTTAATTTATGGTGCTTTTTATAAGCATAATGAACCTAGGAAACTATTAAGATACTTATTTGATCATATTGATCCTGATGCAATTGAAATAGATACAATAAATTTTTCTGGCCCCTTATTTAATGAAGTAGATAATAGATTAATGAGCCTTGAGCTTGTTAAAAATGGAATGACAGAAGCAGTTATGTTTGGACCTGATGGAAACAATATTTTACCGGCTAGGGTACTATGGAAAAAAGATATCTTAGCAATTAGAGGAAGTTTTAGACCTGTTACCTTAGTTAATGAGGACATGTACTTAAAATCTAAAGAAATAATTTCAAAAGATGAGAATTTTAATGAAAAGAATCTTATTAATTTATTTGAAATTACTTTATCTAATTTAAGATCTACTAATGGAGATGGTGATGTAAATGAAGAAGATTTTATGGATAGAGCAAAATTATTATGTGCTTTAGGTCAAACAGTTATGATAACAAATTTTAAAGAATATTATAGACTTGCTGAATATTTCTCAAATTATACTCAGAATCAGGTTGTGTTAACTATGGGAGTTAATAATTTAATTGAAATATTTGATGAAAAATACTATGATGACCTTAGGGGTGGTATTTTAGAAGCTTTTGGAAAATTATTTGTTAAAAAATTAAGAATTTTCTTATATCCAATTGAAACAAAGGATGGAATAATTGTTAATAGCAATAATATTCATGTAGCAAATAAAATGAAAAATCTATACAAATATTTTAAAAGCAATAAGATATTAATTGATATTAAGAAATATAATGAAAAACTTCTAAAAATATATTCTTTTAAAGTTCTCAAAAAAATAAAAAATGGAAAATCTGGATGGGAAAAAATGTTGCCAGAAGAAGTAACTAATCAGATAAAATCTAAAAAACTTTTCGGATACAAGTAAAAATTATTCATCCAAAATTTGTCTTGTATGATCCTTTGTTTTAACTTTTTCAATAACTCTAGTAATTATTAAATTTTCATCTATTATAAAGGTAGTTCTCAATATACCTTCATGTTCTTTTCCCATAAATTTTTTCATTCCCCATACGCCAAAAGCATTTATTAATTTTTTTTCAGTATCAGCTAACAAAGGATAAGGAAAACCACCAAACTTACTTGAAAAAGAAGATTGAGATTTGACTTTATCTGCACTAACTCCAATTATAGAGAAACCTACTTTAGACAATTCAGAAAAATTTTCTGATAAGTTACAAGCCTGAGCAGTACAACCTGGTGTATTAGCCCTTGGATAGAAAAAAATAATTGTTTTCTTGCCTATTAAATCTTTATTTGTTATTAAATTTTCCTTGTCATCAAAACATGAAAAATCTGGAATTTTATCCCCTACTTTTAATAAAACCATATGATATATTTTTGTAGTAAATTTAAATAATTATAATGAATAAAAAAGATAGGGCAAACTATATAATTGAAACACTAGAACTTTTATTTCCAGAGGTTCCTATTCCTTTAGATCATAAAGACCCCTATAGTCTTCTAATCGCAGTCTTATTATCTGCACAAAGTACTGATGTTGGAGTTAATAAAATAACACCTTTACTTTTTTCAAAAGCTGACAATCCATATGATATGATTAAATTATCAGTTGATGAAATAAGAGAAATAATTAAGCCAGTAGGTTTATCTCCAATGAAGTCCAAAGGAATTTATGGATTATCTAAAATACTAATTGATAAACATGATGGAAAAGTCCCTAACAACTTTGAAGATCTTGAAGCTTTACCTTCTGTTGGACATAAAACAGCAAGTGTTGTAATGGCACAAGCATATGGTATTCCTACATTTCCAGTGGACACTCATATTCATAGACTAATGTATCGTTGGGGAATGTCTAGTGGAAAAAATGTAAAAACTACTGAAAAAGATGCTAAAAGAATTTTCCCTAAGAACTTATGGAATAAACTTCATTTACAAATAATATGGTATGGAAGAAATTTTTCTCCTGCAAGAGGATGGAATATTCAAACAGATATAATTACTCAAAAAATCGGAAGAAAATCTTTTATTAAAGAGAATTCTATATAAATTATACTAATTCCATTAATTCGGTTTTTAATGATGACTTATCCATTGTTTTTCTAAGATTATTAAGAGAATATCTCACTCTACCTAAAGCTGTATTAATTGAGATATTATTCATTTCAGCAATTTCTTTAAAACTCAAATTTTCAAAAAATCTTAATTTAACAATTTCTTTTTGTGATTCTGGAAGCTGATCTATCATTTTAGACAAGGTTTTAGACAATGTTTTATCTGAAATTATTTTTTCTTTAAAAGCATCATCTGATGACTTAATATTTGAAAAAGTATAGTATAAATCTTTTTCATAAATCATTTTGGAACGTTTCTTATATCTAAAATGATCCATTACCAAATTATGGGAAATTCTTAATATCCATGGTAAAAACTTGCCCTGTTCATTATAAGACCCTTTTCTAATTATTTTAAAGACCTTGATAAAAGTTTCTTGTAAAATATCATTAGAAATATCTACATCTAATACTTTTGAGTTTATATAATTAAAAATTCTTTTTTTATGCCTTAAAAAAAGTGAATGAAAAGAATTATTATTACCTGATTTAAATCTGTTAAGAAGAACAGAATCATCTACATAATTAACCATAACCTAAATTTTAAATTAAATTAAATTTCTATTTTTTTCAATATAAAAAAGTAGGTTTCAGGTATAGGCTAATAATTTATGTTACACTCAAATTTAGTAAAATCATTTTAAATATTAAATTGTTTAACATTTACTAGTTAAAAAAATCATTTAAAACCTATATTTATAGATTGATTTTTTATCATTTTGAAAAACATCCATTTAGATTCAGATTTTATAAAAATTAGAGGTGCAAAAATGCACAATCTTAAAAATATAGACTTAGATATACCAAAAAATAAATTAATTGTTTTAACAGGTCTTTCTGGATCTGGTAAATCTAGTTTAGCTTTTGACACACTTTATGCCGAAGGACAAAGAAGATATATTGAAAGTTTATCTTCTTATGCTCGTCAATTTTTAGGAAAATTGAACAAACCAAAAGTGGATAAGATTATAGGTATTTCTCCTGCTATTGCAATTGAGCAAAAAGTAAATAATTCAAACCCGAGATCTACTGTTGGAACAAGTTCTGAAGTTTACGATTATTTAAAATTGTTATTTGCAAGAATTGGAAAGACGTATTCACCTATTTCAAATAAAGAAGTTAAAAAAGATAATATTGAAACCGTTTTAAAAACTATTAAAAAATTTAAAGAAAAAGATAGGTTTTTAATTCTTTCTTTGAAAGAAGTAAACAAAAAAGAAAAAAGTGATAAAATTCTTGAAATGTTAAAAAAACAAGGTTTTGCAAGAATTCAAATCAATGGAGATATTAAAAAGATTGATGATTTAGAAACAATTAATTTAAAAAAATTTCATTTAGTAATAGATAGATCAATTTATAAGGATGATAAAGACTATATAAATAGGTTATCTGATTCCATTGAATTAGGATTTTTTGAAGGAAATGGTGAGATGTTAATTGAAAACATTAGCACTAACAAAAAGTATTTTTTCAATAACAAATATGAGAGGGATGGTATAAAATTTTTAGAACCAAATGAATATTTATTTAGTTTTAACAATCCTGTTGGGGCATGTTCAAACTGTGGAGGATATGGAGATATTATAGGTATTGATCCCGAACTTGTAATACCAAATACTGGATTATCTATTTACGAGAATGCTATAGCACCATGGAGAGGTAAAAAATTGAAGAAATATAAAAATGATTTAATTAAAAATGCACAATATTTTAATTTTCCTATTCATAAACCATATTTTAAATTATCTGAAAATCAAAAAAATATTTTATGGAATGGGAACAGTTTATTCAAAGGTATAAACTCTTTCTTCAAAAAATTAGAATCGAAGAGTTATAAAATTCAAAACAGGGTGATGTTATCTAGATATAGAGGAAAAACAAAATGTGATGTTTGTAATGGGGGAAGATTAAATAAAGAGGCCTCTTTTGTAAAAATTAATGAAAAATCTATAATAGATCTTGTAGAGTTACCAATTGATGAGTTATTAGAATTTATGAGTAATTTGAAGCTTCATCATTATCAAAAAAATCTTGCCAAAAGAATAATAAAAGAAATCAATAATAGATTAAAATTTATATGTAACGTAGGGCTTGGTTATCTAACAATAAATAGAAAGTCTAATACTTTGTCAGGTGGAGAATCTCAGCGAATTAACTTAGCAAATTCATTAGGAAGCTCATTAGTAAGTTCATTGTATGTATTGGATGAGCCAAGTATTGGTCTTCATCCAAAAGACACCAAAAAACTAATTCAAATATTAATTGAATTAAAAAATATTGGCAATACAGTTTTAGTTGTAGAACATGATGAAGATATAATGAAATCTGCTGATCAAATTATTGACATAGGACCTGAAGCTGGATCAAATGGTGGAAAAATTGTTGCACAAGGAACAATAAAAGAAATTCTAAAATCAAAAAGTATAACATCAAAATATTTAAATAATATAGAAGTTATACATGTTCCAAAAAAAAGAAGATATTCCTCTGGAATGATTTACATAAAAGGTGCCAGAGAAAATAATCTAAAAAATATATCTGTTGGTTTTCCATTAAATAATCTGACAGCTGTCACAGGGGTTTCCGGAAGTGGAAAAACAACTTTAGTAAAAAAAATATTGTACCCTGCTCTATTGAAAGATAAAGGAATATTTAAAACAAAACCTGGTCAGTTTGATAAATTAAGTGGTGATCTGAATAAAATTGAAGAAGTAGAATATGTTGATCAAAACCCAATTGGACTATCTTCAAGATCTAATCCAGTAACTTATTTAAAATTATATGATGACATAAGAAATTTATTTGCATCTCAAAGTCTCTCAAAAGTCAATTATTATAAAGCTAAACACTTCTCGTTTAATGTTGATGGAGGAAGATGTGAAACATGTAAAGGTGAGGGTAGTGTTAAAATTGAAATGCAATTTATGGCTGATGTTAATCTAACATGTGAAATATGTAACGGGAAACGATTTAAAAATGAAGTTTTGAGAGTAAAATTTGAAGAAAAGAATATTGATGATATTTTAAAAATGACTGTTGATCAAAGTATTGATTTTTTTTCAAAACATAATCAAAATAGAATAGTTAAAAAAATTAAACCTTTAAAAGATGTTGGGATGGGCTATGTTAAACTTGGTCAATCCTCCTCTACTCTATCAGGTGGAGAAGCACAAAGAATAAAATTAGCAACATTTTTATTAAAAGGTGCAAATAAAAACAAAACCCTATTTATTTTTGATGAACCTACTACAGGATTACACTTTCATGATATTAAAAAACTATTGAAATCTTTTAATTCTCTATTAGATAATGGACATTCAATTATAGTTGTAGAACATAATGTAGATCTAATAAAGAATGCGGATCACATAATAGATCTTGGATTAGATGGAGGGCATAAAGGTGGACAAGTAATTTTTGAAGGATCCCCTGAAGAACTAATAAAAGAAAATAAATCAAGAATTTCTCCTTTTCTTAAAGAAAAAATGACTATTTAATTATAGAAATAACTGTTCTGTTTATTGTCTCAGAAAGTTTTAAAAAATATACCAAACTTATATATGTAATTGAAATTAAAACACTTTTTAAAGCTATATCTACTATCGGAGAAAATTTAAATGTTATATAATTAAAGATTAAATAAATTAATGATATAAGTAAAACAATTTTAATTGTATTAAAATCATAAGGATGAATATTTAATTTGTAATTAATATACATCACTTTCAAAACTGTAAAAACAAATAAAACAATCAATGTAGAGATAGCTGCACCGTTTATTCCATAAATATCAATTAAATAGTCATTTAAAAAATAAACAGAAATAGCCATACATATTGAAAAGGGTAATGTAATTTTGTAAAAACTTGAAGTTGCTAAAATAGCTGGACCACATCCAAAACTCATTTGAATTAATTTAGCAAAAGAAATAATCAAAACTACCCAAATAGCATCTGAGTAATATTGATTATTCATTAAATCATAAAAAGAATTGATGTTTAGATTAATTAACAGAAAGAAAAAACCACAAATTATTAAAAGATTTGTAGAGCTTTTTTTGTACAAACTATCTAGGTCTTTAAAATTATTATTATTTATAGCTTTTGCAACCATTGGATTTAATATTTGAAACATAGCTCTTCCTGGAATTTCAACAACTGTTGCTATAAAAACAGCTACAGCATAATAAGCAGCTTGAGAAATAGCCTGTTTTTGTGGAATCATATATTTATCAATATCTATCAATAAACTGGCAGCTGAGCCTGCTAATAAAATATAGATCGAATATGAAATAATTTCTTTATAATTTTCAGGAATTGTTAATGAAAATTTTGGAATATATAATGAAAA